>ENA-UOOM01001605-UOOM01001605.1-fermentation-metagenome-genome-assembly--contig:-NODE-1605-length-21090-cov-5.962539_pt1 | contig 21090 bp, 22 predicted proteins | sample MGYA00245781_ERZ724031 | MGnify/ENA primary metagenome ERZ724031 (study PRJEB28704, sample SAMN03018317) | fermentation metagenome | biome: anthropogenic terrestrial biome; feature: soil; material... | reverse complement strand
TACATTACCCACACCAGGGGATTAAACCAATGGATGCATACGGCGGATGTAATCAACAGTTTTGCCAGCGCGTCAAGGCGTCTGATATGTACATACTCGTGGGTCAGTATATACTGCAGTGTCGTTGCATCCGTCCAATCCGTTGCTTTGGGTAAAAGAACCACTGGATGCAATACCCCGTAAGTTAGGGGAGCTTTTATTCTGTCGCTTTGCCTGATTCGAACCGTCCGCCGCAAGGGATGTCGTTGCTGCCAGCGGTTTATAAAGTCGTTCTCGACCGGCAAGGCGGTTTGAAATTCTCGGCGGCATTTGATATAGCTAAGCAAGAAAAATATAGTGCAGATACAAATGCCCGCTATCCAGATTATGGTTAGGGGCGACATGTATATGGATATAGTTGAAGTATCAGTAGCAGCAAGTTTCGCCATATCAAGTATTTCCATAGCAGGCGTGCCAGTTAAAACAGCAGGTGCGGGGATATACGCCGTTTCCGCAGTAGTCGCCCGTCTTAGCATGTCAACGCCGGTATAAAAGCTTAGACGCGACGGAATAGAAAATGGAATCAGCAGACGGCAGATTACAACGCTCCATAGGACCAGAAACGTCTTTTTGGGCAGCCGGTGAAGGGCCAACGCGCGGATGATAATTACTGCCATAATCAGGAACGCTGCGGAAAAACTCATCTGAAATATATCCATTCAGGCCACCTCACTTCAAATTGTTGACGATTTGCTTCAGCCTCTCTATCTCCTCCGGGGACAGGTTTTTTCTGCTCAGAAGAGAAGCAAAAAGCAAGTCGGCGGAACCATCAAACACCTTGTTGATCAGTTCAGTTGTTTCCTGTTCCTGTACCTTCTCCTTGGCAATCAAAGCATGGCACATAAAATTAGGCTCGCTACGCTTAATTGCGCCTTTGGCAATACACCTTTTAATAAGGGTGTAAGTCGTATTCACATTCCAGCCAACCTGTTTGTTAAGAATATCGGAAATTTTCTTGGCTGTCGTATCTCCTTCCCGCCAAAGGACATCCATAATTTTTAATTCAGAATCGAACAGTTTTATTTCCATACATGAACCCCCTACCGCTTTAGTATTTTTTACGATATACTCATACTACTGCAGTCGTATGGAATAGTCAATACTACTATAGTAGTTTTTCTGAAAATATGCAAAAAGTCTTGACTCAGCAAGAAGGCATACTCATTATCCACATGCCTAATCGTCTTAAGCGAAGATTGTCTGATTGGTTTTTTACATGGAGAACCACTAGCGTTGAATTACGGGAAGCCCCGCTATATCCCACCAAGAGAAGAACTCTTAAAATATTCCGACTGAGGTCATTTAATCGGCAGAAACGATCCCTGTCTTATCTTCCACAACACTTTTTATACTTTTTGCCATAAATTTTATTTCTTGATTTATAATATTTAATTATATATAAAATAACTATTAATATTGACACATTGTCCGATTATTCCTATAATACTTAAGAAGTATTGGGCGAGATGGTGTATTTTTATGAATTATGTCGGCATTGACATTGGATCAACCGCCGCTAAAACGATTGTTTTTAACGGGGAAAAGGTAATTGCTTCTTTCATTATGCCTACCGGTTGGAGCAGTAAGGAAACTGCCGTACGTATAAAAGGCCAATTGGAATCTTTGGGGTTTAATGTGGAATCCGCAGATATAAAAACGATCGCCACCGGTTATGGACGCATTTCGGTTGAATATGCAGATATGGTTTTGACAGAAATCACCTGTCATGGCAAAGGTGGTTACCATTTGTTTTCTCAGGACGGCGTAATCATTGACGTGGGAGGTCAGGATACCAAGGTTATTACCATAAAACATGGGACGGTATCCAGCTTCTTGATGAATGATAAATGCTCAGCCGGCACTGGCAAGTTTATTGAGATTATGGCCAATCGTCTGGCAGTTGATATTGACGAGCTTTTCAGCTTGGCTGAAGGCGGTACGCCTATTCCGATTAGTTCCATGTGTACGGTCTTTGCTGAGTCGGAAATCATTAGTCATATTGGAGCTGGACAGTCAAAAACAGATTTGGCCGCTGGTATTGTCCAATCTGTAGTATCCCGGGTAGCTCTACTGGTGGAACGGCACGATATAAAGGGTATCTGTATTTTAACTGGGGGATTAAGTCATAACCAATACTTCAGGAAACAACTTGGCGAGAAGCTAGGCCGAGAGGTTCATACTCATGATCTGGGTAAATATGCCGGCGCGTTGGGAGCAGCGCTTATAGCGGCAGATAAATTCAAGCATTAAGCGAGGCAGTACGATGTTAAATCTACCTGAAAATTTTAAAAGCTATTCTGAAGCCCGCCAAGAAGGTTTTATACGCTTAAAAGGATTAAAGGAATCAGGCAAAAAGGTGGTAGGAGTGTTTTGCTCTTATACTCCCACTGAGCTAATTCTGGCGGCTGATGCGGTTCCCGTTGGCTTATGCGGAGCCAGTGAGGACCCCATATCCTATGCAGAAAAAACCCTACCCAAGAACCTGTGCCCGCTTATAAAATCCAGTTATGGTTTTGCTGCCTCCGATACGTGCCCCTATTTCTATTTCTCGGATTTGGTAGTAGGAGAAACAACCTGCGATGGTAAAAAGAAAATGTTTGAATGGATGAATGAAATCAAACCCACCCATGTTATGCAGCTGCCTCCAGGGCGCACCAGCGGTACCGCACTGGCTACCTGGCACAGCGAGATGCAGCGGCTAAAAGATGTTCTGTCCCGGACATTGCAGGTCGAGATCACCGATGATGATCTGCGCCAGGCCATTCATCTTAAGAATCGGGAAAGGAAGGCCATTCTTGATTTTTATGATATAGGCAGTCTAAAGCCCACCCCTCTTTCCGGATATGAAATCAACACCCTGATCGATAACAACACTTTTCTGTTTGATACCGAAGAAAAGATCGCTATATTGGAAAAACGAACAGCTGAGTTACGAGAGGATTATGAGAAAAACTTTAAGGGAAAACCCTCCCGTCCGCGGATCTTGATTACCGGTTGCCCTACCGGAGGTGTACGGGAAAAGATCATCCGCCGGATCGAAGAACTAGGAGCCAACATTGTGGGCTTTGAAAACTGCTCGGGGCCGCGGGAACAAAAGGATCTGGTGGACGAAAACAAAGACCCCTTGCTGGCTCTGGCCGAAAAATACCTGCGAGTAAATTGTTCGGTAATGAGTCCAAATCCCCAACGTATCGAGGCAATGGATGAAATGATCGAAAACTACCAGGTGGACGGCGTGATCGAGGTGATCCTTCAGGCCTGCCATACCTTTGCCATTGAATCGAGTCGGATAAAAAAGTTCGTAACCGAGCAAAAGCACCTGCCCTATCTTTGCCTGGAAACCGATTATTCTCAGGGCGACACCGGTCAAATAGATACCCGGATCAGCGCTTTTTTAGAGATACTTGCGTAGTTGAAAACCAGATACATGAAGAAACGTAACTTGGTGGGGTCTATGCCCTGGTGGGTGAAAACGGTGCGGGCAAGTCTACTCTCATCAAGATTATTGCAGGTGTTGAAAAACCCGATCCGGGTCAATCACTATTTATTGGCCCGGCTTCAGGTTAAGAGCAATTTAATGGCAAGACTAAAACTTGATCCCCCAAACTGTGTTATCCTTTAGTCTATTAACCGTTCTCTTCATGCAATTATGCCCGATGAATCTGCTGCCTTCTGATTTGTTCAATAATTCAGCTATAGCCTGGCCATAGGTTTGGTTAGAACTCACCTCAATCGGAAATGATTTAACAAAACCATGTTTCTCCAGAGATACCGAGGTCTTGCCACAGATATGGACCATACAACCATCCAACTCATTACTTGTCTGGAGGCGCTTTAAAAGATTCAGGCTGGTAATACCTGCAATATCCTTGTATATTCTGGGTCCAACCATGTCGGCGGTACCGACCGCATCGGCATAGGATATTATTTTTACGCCCCTTTTGATTGCCTTAAGGATATAGCGCAGAATGTTTTCCTCTATTATCCTTAGTACATCGTCTATCCGTTCCCGGTTTTTCTTTATAGCTTTATAAAAAACCATGGGGTCGAGAAGGGAAGTTATGAGAGTAAAGGGCCCGCTCACATTAAGAGCCACTACCTCCCCGCTTTGAGTCAATGTTTCTACTGCATCAAGCACTGATTTAATTCGGCCGGAGTTAAAATCCACCATTTCCAGTTCTTTAAGCTGCTCGATGCTTTCATAAGAATATGAGCTGATTCTAGGGCCTGAGTCTGCATTGCCGAGATTCACCCGGGCGCCGAGCGCTTCGGCCTCCACCGTCAGACAAAACGGCAGCATGCAGATACTATTTTGTTTATTAAGCTTGATCGCCAGAGCCAGCCGCGCCATTTCCTGACTGTCATTATGAAGATCAGGAAAATAAAATCCTCCCTGTTCCACAATCTCCCGGGGTATTTCCAGTTCATCGCGGCCTGCGCAGACAAAATTAATACCGCTGATACTCACAAAGCTACCTCCCCATCTCCGAACCAGATACCTGCCAGCCTATCCCGGTTAAGATTGCTCCCGATTATGCATACCCGGCTTGAGTTGCCCAGGCAGTTTTCATTGATAGTATATCCTCCGTTGATATAACTGAATTCCAAAGAACCGTCATCACCCTCGACAAATCCTTTGGCTCTTACAATCCTTCCCAACTGCTGGTTCTGCAGATTATCTAGAATATTTTGCAGGTCTTCCCGGTTAATTCGTTTCGGGGCTGTGAGACTATAGCTTTGCAAATCTCCCGATAAAATGCCTGTTGCGACACCAACCGTGATGTTTTTTTCGGGATCAAATACGGTATTGGTTAACTCCCAGTAATCAAGCTCGCTGAACTGCCCCCAGTCCCTGGCCATAATATCGGCCCGGGGATTGATGGTTCGCAGCGACTTTATTATCACGTCGAGATTGTCTTCCCGCATAAGCTGGACTTTGCTCAACACGATAATTCCTGCATGGGCAATCTGATTCTTATAGAACAGGCCGAATTCCTCCACCAGCACCAGATACTCAAGCGCGTCCACTACCACTAATGGCATGGTCAGGCTGTATTTGTCAGTAATATCCTTTCGTTTAAACAAAGCGGTAATCTCACTGAGCATTCCTATTCCGGTGGGCTCTATGAATATGTGTTCGGGATGGTAGTCTTCTAGCACGGATAAAAGCATGGCCTCAAAGTTGGCTTTCATACTACAGCAGATGCAACCCTGCGCCATTTCCACCACATCGTAGTTTTCGCGCTGCAAAACTTCACCATCGATGCCCACTTCGCCAAATTCGTTCTCGATAATAACCTTATTACCCTCAACGAAAGCAAGTAAATTTAACAATAGTGTAGTCTTTCCCGCTCCGAGAAAGCCTGAGATGATATGTACCCGGGTCATACATTAACTCCTTTAGGTATCTATTCTTTGGCCGGAAACTTCATATTCTCCACAAACATCTTTTCGAATCCTGGACAAGATTCGAGTTCTATGTAGTCAACCTTTTGAGCTGTTTCCTCCATACGGCAACGAGTGCTCTGTGACAGTAATGCCATAACCGCACCGGCCTTGGATGTGTTGCCGACAAATGTTATGCGGTCGCACCAACTTTCAGGAAAAAACCCCAGGCGAATCAGGCTGCTTGGTTTAAGATAAGCGCCAAATGCCCCGGCAACGTAAACTTTATTCACATAAGTTTCATCCAGGCCGTTCTCGGTCATCAGGGTTTTAATGCCCGTAACTATGGCACTTTTAGCCAATTGCACCTGCCTGATGTCAGCCTGGCTGACAAATATCCCGTTGGGGCAATTAAATGAAGACGGCATCAGCCAAAATCCGCCGGGGGTACATCGCGGCCTAAATCGTATATCTCAAAATCCGCTACTTCCAACATTAGCTTGACCAGGTTCTTCCCTATATCATGGGTGTCTCCTTCAACCACCCCGATAACCACCTTGTGTTTGTCTTCCGCGCTGCTGCGTTGGATATGGGGGCTTAGGATATCCAAACCCGTATACATGGCATCGGAGCATAACAGCAATTCCGGTACAAAATACTCTTCCTGCTCATATAGCAGCCCGGCCTGGTTCATTCCCACAACCAGCCCCTGATTGATAGCATTCAATGCATCGACATGATTATCCAAAGCTTCATGGGAAGCCTCTAGCGTTAAATCTTCGTCCATTTCCCTAACCCCTTCAGCCAGGCGATCCAATATTATTTGTCGATCAGCCAATATCTACACCTCCATATGTAATTAAATAAAATTATCCGGGTTTAATGGATATCGCCCATATTTACGAGCGGCATTCATAAAACACATAAAATTATCGGCTGTAGTTCCCAGTGGCACCTGGCAACCGACCGCCAGAATAAAGCCTTTAGGGCTATCATAGGCCTTGCGCAGGCATTCCTTAACTTCGGCCTCGATCTGTTGATGGCTTCCTTTCATAATGGTATCAATCGGTTTAACATTGCCCATAATACAGACCCGGTACCCCACCACCTTTTTGGCTTCAGCCAAATCGATAACATTGTCCAGGCTGAGGGTTGGCGCTCCGGTATCGGCCATATCCGACCAAATAGGAGTTGAATCACCACAAATATGCAGCATTGGGCCTTTGCCGGTCCGTTCTATTACCCGATCTGACAGTTTAGAAAGGTAAGGTTTGGCAAATTCTCTAAACTGTTTAACACTTAGCAGGCTTCCCGATGCGGTCGGGTCGCCAATACTTATGCTACAGCCCATATCCATTACTGCATCTATATAATTCAAGGTAGTATTAGTAACCAGTTGTAGCAGACGATGAGCCATCTCCGGATTACGCCGCAAGTCCTTCAGAAAATTCTCGGTTCCTCTGACTAATGCGGCAGTGGTAAATGGTCCCCCGACACTACTACCTATTGGAACTTCATCCCCGATGGCATCTTTGATCATGGCCAGGGCTTCTAAATAGATAGGCAACTTTCCATCCTTATGAGGATCAGCGGGTTCCAGCTTATCAAAATCATCCCAGTTTTTCAGAACAGGATTGGCCACGAAGGGTATATTGTCTTCCGGATATTTTAGTTCGGTTCCCATGGCTTCGGCCAGGGCCAGGAATCCTGGGCCGACCCCGGCACCGTCATGACCGAACATCTTATATGTAACCGTTTCCACTCTAGCCATCAATTTAGCGGAATGACGGTACTTTGATACCGTGGTTCCGATAAAATGGCAGGCAGTTTCACCGCTAAAACTGCTGCAGGGAATCCGGTCATACGGCTTGCCTGCGGCAAAAGCGGCCATTCTTTCGAGCGGTGTCATTTCATCATTGGGGACAGCATTCATAAAACAACCTCCCGAATCATTATTTTTAAATTTTTTATTGCTTATTATAAGTAATTTTAATTTAAATGATAACTTCTCTTTAAATTCAATGCAACTATTATTTATATTTACTATACTCATTTTGAATACTTAAGAATGTTAAATAGTCTTAAATTCAAAGTTTGACTCTACTGCAAAAACCCCTTTTGTTGCATAATGGTTGCATAAATATACAAAGCGCCGGCGAAGCCTGATTCGGAACGACACGGGGGTCGTTCCCTACATACCCTTTGGTCGCTTTTAAGGTTGTTGAGCGATATATTTATACAAGCCAATGAATATTAATAACTTTTTGCAGTGGAGTCAAACTTAAATAAAATAAGCCCTTGCCTACTATAACCATAACCAGGCTATCTTCTGCTAGAATTTTTATCGTATCAAAAACTCGTGCTGATGGAATATTTCTTCCGTTTGCGGGCTAAACTCTATGATCTGTAACAAACTCATATCCGGGGTAATTATGGTCATTTTGATCCTCCATTTATTTGATCATAACAACATTTATGGCTTTGATCAGAGCGGTGGCTTCATTTCCCACTTTAAACCCAGCTTCCTTAAGCGAATCTGTGGTCATCACCGAGGTGATCTGGTTATCCCCTACTTGAATAACTACCTCTGACATGATGTCACCTTCTTTAATTTCGACTACTGTTCCGGTCAGTTGGTTGCGAACCCCAGCTTTCATACGTTTCACCCCTTTCTGGCTCAATAATATTCTGATATCTTTTTTTCAGCTTCCGGCAATTCTTCCTGATATGGCTTAACTAAATTTGTTTTCATTCTTAATATTTATGATTAAAGCCAAAGCAATGGTTCCATAAGCTACAAAACTCCGAAAGTATTCGCCCAATGCGGCATTGTTAAATAGATTCTGTCCTGCCTGGGGCGAAACAATAAAAAGGGTATGAAATAAAAAAATCCCCATTAGTGCATGTCTGACTCTGGCCTTCTTGATACTCGCTCCACCGGCCAGAAGCGCTGCGCAGGAAATAATATCCGCATTCATATGAGCGGTATAGACATCAAACATCCCAATATTCTGTAGGTAGGCCAGTTGCCCGAACGCAGCCAGAATGGTTGATAGGATCATTACTTTTATTCTAATCATATTAGTATTAATTCCCAGGATTTCACTGGTTTGTATATCGGAGCCTACCGCTTTGACTTCCTGCCCAAAACGGGTGTGTAAAATATAAAATATAATTGCAGCGAACAGAAGCACTATAATTATCATGAATAGTGGTATTTCCAGTTCGCCAATTTTAAACAGTCCTAATTTGTCAATGGTATTGCGATACATTCCCAAATCAACTGTATTTCTTACCCCTATTCCCCGCGTAAGTATTATCTCTTTGTTTGCTACCGGAATAAATGTCCCGAAGCCCACCAAAAAAATTAATTGATAAATGCTGTTAAACAAAAACCCTATAATAATCGTAGTGATCATTTCTTTTCCTTTTACCCTATTTAAAATACGACCTATAACATATCCCAATACAACCGATAAAAATACTCCGATAATAATTGCCAGTAATATCCCTTTTATACCCTCTACCTGATAAGCGATTACTATTAATAATGCAGTTTGAATGGCCATGGCACCAACAGTAATGGCAAAGTTAAGGCCCATACCAGCCACTATCGGAATAATAAGTGATAATACCAATATGCCGTCTCTGATAAACCTGGTTACCACCTGATTAAATACAAAACTACCGGTTAGCCCGGAAAATTGCCATGCAAAATAGGAAAGGATTATGAATATTGCCGGAACCATATACTCACTATCTAACAGTCTGCTTGCTTCCTCTTTTATCCTCAACTGTAGATCCCCCGCCTTTCTCTTACCAGTAATGCATATAGAATAATGCCATAGGTAATGAAAGTTCTTAAAATTTCCGTCAACTCCGGCACCAGTATTTCATTGGCAATAGGAACGCTCAGTAAATACATGGACTGCAGCAAATAGGTACCTAAAATCGCTTCGAATATAAAAGTTTTTTTGCCGGTGCTGCCACCTATTAGTATTGCGGAAACAGCAGGGAAAGCCATTGACAGGGGTTCATCATAAAGTTGAATGAAGCCGTAGCTTTGAGCATATATACAAATCCCAAAACCGGCAATAATTGTGGAAATAATAATGGCAATCAGACGGGTTTGGGATATATTTATCCCGGACAGTTTTGCAAACGCCTCGTTTTCGCCCACAGCAATAGTTGCCCGGCCGATTTTAGTCCGAAAATACAAATACAAAAACAAACAAATAATTGCAAAAACGGCGATTAAACCTACCGGTATTTCAATATTACCAATGCTTATCAAGCCATAGTTATCTAAAATGTGGTTAAAATAATTTTCCAGACTGATTTTTGGTCTTAGGCCTTGTCCGCCTATGGGATAAAGCATTTCGCGGTTTTGGAAGGGGGCCAGTGTCCAAAAATAGTTCATAAGCGGAATAAAAGAGAATCCGATAAAGATACCTGCTATTTCTTCCCTGCCTTTTACTCTGTTTAAAATCAAGCCGTATATCCAACCCAGCAGTGTACAAATCATCAGAGTAAACAATATCGACATAAAAAATCCATAAAATCCGGTCATTCTAAAATTAACTGCCAGGCACATACCTACCAGGCCGCCAATAATGCCTACTGGAAGACCGAAATTCATTCCGGCTCCCACATTAAGCATGGGTATAAGTGAAAGCACCAGCACACCATTCATGACAAGCTTGACCATGGATTCGTTCATCAGAACAAATAAATCCATATGCAAAATATACGAAAGACCAATTAACAGTATTAAAAAAGCAGAAATAATGATTTGGGGCGGTTTTATTCTATAATTTTTCACAGTCTACCCCTTCTTCCCCGGATAACACTAATCCAAAATCTACATCAGAGGAATCAGGGGATAATATTTTAAATATTTTTCCTTCAACCATGACCGCAATTCGATCACATACCCGTTTCAATTCATCTAATTCACTGGAGGCAATAATTATGGTTGTATTTCTGCTGCGATTGATCTCTATCAACATATTCAATATTTTTTCCTTGGCCGAGATGTCAATGCCTCGTGTTGGCTCTGCTACAAACAACAGCTTGGGATCTACAGTCAATGCCCTGGCAATACAGACTTTTTGCTGGTTGCCGCCGCTTAATTCTTTTACCTTTTGTTTAATGGAAGTGCATTTTATATCAAGATCCAGCATCATTCTATAAACATGAAGGTTGGTTTTGCGGTGATCAATAAAACCTAAAAAGTTAAAGGCAGAATCCCTGATAAACATATTTTTGATCTGATTGCCCGTAAAGATTATATTGCTTTCCAGAGATTGATCAGCCAAAATACCCAATCCTTGTCTATCATCCGGCAATACATACATGCCTTTGATGATATTTGTCCTGGCGTTCATCTTCACTAATTTTTTATTTTCATAATATACTTCTCCATCTACAGGATACATGTCCATCATGCCATAACCCAGGGCCAATTTGCCATGTCCTGACAAGCTGGTCAAACCCAATATTTCACCTTTATAGACACTTAAATTAAGATTTTTTACTTCTTCGCCCGGCATTTTTACGGAAAAATCTTTAAAGGTTATAACCGGCTTATTTTCCATCTCTCTTTTTTCTGCTGCTGCTTTATTTATCGTATGTCCGATCATGTCCTGTGCTAAATTATTTACATAGATATTGCCTTTTGCATACTGGGAAACCAGTTTGCCATCCCGCAAAACACTTACTTTATCACATACATACTGTACTTCTTCCAATCGGTGTGAAATGAATATTATTCCGATTTCACTGTTAGACATATCCTTTAGAATTTCGATCAGCTTTAAACCATCGTTTTTATTAAGAACCGCAGTCGGCTCATCCAATATCAAGAGTTTTAAGTCGGTGCGATCAATTTCCCGGGCTATCTCAATAAACTGTCTGATGTTTACGGATAGATTCATGATTTTAATACCTACACCTACACTTATTCCCAGTCTTTTTAAAGTCTGCCCGGCGTTTTCATAGTCTTGTTTCCGGTCGATAAAAGAATATTTCCTGCCAAACAACCGATCAGTAAGAGAGTGTGTATTTTCTCGGCCCAGCTTGATATTTTCCCCTACCGTCATATCGGGAATTAAGGCAAATTCCTGGTGAACCATGCCAATCCCCTGGCGAATTGCCTCTGCACAATTTTTGAAGTTTACTTTATTTCCCCTAAAAGATATTTGTCCTTGATATCCGCCGGTTTCATGTATAATAGGGTTCCCAAACAAAATATTCATCAAGGTAGTCTTGCCTGACCCGTTAGCCCCTACAATACCGTGTATTTCCCCGGCTTTTACAGATAAATTAATATTGCTCAAAGCAGGAATACCATTATAGCTTTTATTTAGATTGACTATTTCTAAAATGTTTTCCATTGATTACTCCGATACTTCAATAAATTAAAAGTTTACTAAAATAAAAAAGAAGTCAGGCTGTCTTTTAATAAGACAGCCTGAACGATGGTATTAGCAGTTAGTATAGTATAGTTTTCATAATCATAACAAAGTAATTATCAAGCTCAGGACTATCGGCTTTAGCTTTGAACTTGCTGAAGCTGACTTCACTGCCCATAACTTCCTTGGCAAACTGGTTCAGGTTATTGACATCTTTGTAATTAAAGCTGGGATTTTCTATCATTTTCTTCGCCAGCTCAACTGCAAACTGGGGCATGAATACCGTGGCCGGCACTTGCCATCCGCCTAATCTGCCTGTCATTCCGGCCGCAGCAGCTTTTTCCGAGATCATACTATTGACTTTGGAAAAATTCCAGGCATCGGCTTCCGAAATCTGCAAGCCCAATACGGTTGGGTAGGCCTGCAGGGGTGTCGGGCAGCATTGCTCAACTACCGTGAACTTTAGCTCAAATGCTTCATCAATTATTACATCATACATAGGACAATTAGTACCAAATATATTGGTGTCCGGCCCATATTTAGCTATTTGCCGGGGAATATCTTCCCTCAGGAATTGAAGCATCGGTCCGGTGCCATTGCCGGTTTGGGGATCGGGAGTAGCAACTTCGACCCACTGCATGCCTAATTCTTTGCAAGTCTTCTCCATGGCATCTTTTCTTTGGGAGATTACTTCTTTAGCCAGATGGGTAGGGAATGAATAATGAATCATAGTTTTGTCACCTATCTCATGAGCCTTTTGGGCAATAGTGACGCCTCTTCTTACCCAATCCGTATCCAGGTTAACGTCTACATATTTTGACATCAAGGCGGGATCATCCCATATAGGAGCAGTCATAGTGATAATATCCGGTCTTTTTTCTTCCACCTTTTGCAGAGCTGGCAATAAACCGGCTTGTCCGGATATTACAATGATGGCTTTCATTTTCGGCTCATCAGCCAGAGAGATAATTTGACTTAAGCCTGTCTCAATCTCAGTAGAGAAATTTTCCGGTAAAGTAATATGCTTAACCATGTCTGGGTACTTTTTGGCCATTTGTTCGGCTGCTCTAAACTCATCTTCGCTGGTTGACAATGTTGGCGTAACTACTCCAATTTTGTAATCAGCAAGCTTTTTAACTTCTTTATTAGTTGTAGTTGTTTGCTTTGTACACCCAGTTATCAGGGTTGTCATCAATAAAACAACTAGCAGCAGTGAAGTGATTTTTTTCAATTCTCTTTCCTCCCCATGTTAAATATTCGATTTCCTGACCTTTAACCAAACAACGATCGACTAAATACCATCATCAGCTAATTAAAACGCCCTTATTCCTTGTTAATTGCCAGGGTCGATTTTAGTTTCCTTAAATACATACCCCCTTGATAATAACAATTAGTTATGTATTATATTCCCCGTTATAATTAACATGATTGTAGCCTAAACGAGAATATGCGTCAATAGTCGACCATAAACATATTACGGTCATTGGAAAAATGTAAATTGGAGGGTAATGCCTAATCGTCTTATGCGAAGATTGTCTGATTGGTTTTTTACATGGAGAATAAAATTTCCCAATGCATTGGCGGTGGGCAGGTGTTGACATCTGAACTAAAACAGGGCCGGCTCACGAGCCGGCCCTGTTTTTTGCTGTATTTGCTTAATTGCATCCATCTCTCTACCACTCAGGGGGTAGTTTTCTTAACTGGGCCAGGTTGAAGACCGGCCCATCAAGACAGATATACTCGCTGCCGATATTGCAGCGCCCGCATTTGCCTATGCCGCACTTCATGCGCATTTCCAGGGTGGTTATGACCTGTTCGTCATTGTAGCCCATCTTCTCCAGGGACTTAAGGGCAAACTTTATCATTATCGGGGGGCCGCAGATTACTGCCACCTTGCCCTCCGGAGCCGGGTTCAACTCTTCCAGGTAGGAAGGAATCAAGCCTACATGGCCATCCCAGCCCTCCTCCGGCCTATCCAGGGTGGTAAAAACCTCGGTATCCTTTTCTTTAGGCCACAGCTCAAAGAGCTCATCCTTGAAGCAGAGGTCAGCATAGCTCCGGGCCCCGTATAGAACCTGAATCTTGCCATAATCGGCGCGGTGTTTCAAGCAATATTTTATAAAGGAACGCAAGGGAGCCAATCCAATACCTCCGGCGATAAAGAGCATATCCTTGCCCTGGCAGGCTTCCACCGGGAAACCGTTGCCATAGGGACCGCGGACGCCTATTTTATGGCCCACCCCCACGCTATGCAGTTCATCGGTCATCAACCCTACTCTTCTTATAGCAAACTGCAAGTGCTCTTTTTCCTCCTGCCAGGAGACCGAGAACATCCCTTCCCCTACCGGCAAGAGAGAAACCATGGCCAGTTGCCCGGGCTTTACATCAAAGGGAACCCCGTTTTCATTGCGGACATGAAAGGTTTTGACATCCGGGGTCTCATCAATTATTTTTACTATTTCCACGATTTGGGGAACCAGAGGATTTTCACAATTGCAATTATGCACTCCACTCCGCCTCCTTTGCCGCTGTGATAATCTTGCTGATGTCAATCCCGGCGGGGCAAGCAATTATACAACGCCCGCAGCCGGTACAGAGAGGCATGCCATAGCGCTCGTTGAAAAATTCCAGTTTGTGCAGGAAGCGGTTGCGGAATCTCTCCGTAGCTGATGCCCGGGGATTATGACCACCGGCCATCATGGTATATTCACCATACATGCAGGAATCCCAGCAGCGAAAACGGTAACCCGCCTCACCCTGGTTTTTGACCTGTATATCAAAACAGTAGCAGCTGGGGCAGAGATAGGTACAGATGCCACAGGTCTGGCAGGCATCGGAAAGCTCTTCCCAGAGAGGAGAAGAGAAAACCTGGCTCAGCTTTTCCGCTACCCCTTCCATATCTACTTGCCGCTCGAAAGCCTGGCTCTGGGGTAAAGGAAGCCCCTTTTCCTCCAGGAATTCCGCCAGCTGCCGGCTCAGTTCCTCACCGGCCGGGGTCCTGGCCTCCCAAATAAAATATTCCGTACCCGTGTCGCGGATGATGGCATCAGCTCCGGCCGGTTCCAGGGGGTCGACTCCCATGGAGCTGCAGAAGCAATTGGCCCCCGGTTTATAGCAGGCACTGGCTACGATAGTGGTATTATCCCGCCGGGCTTTATAGAATTCATCGACAAAGCCCCGGGTCAGAAAAGCCTGATCCAGGCAGTTTATGGCCTGCAAATCGCAGGCTCTGATGCCAAATATCACCCGGGCTTGGCTTTCCTCATAGACTTCGCTTATGGCTACTCCGCCTTCCTCCTGCCGGAAACTGTACATCTTCTCCGTCTGGGGCAGAAGCACTTGCTTGGGGGGCAGGTAGACATTCAAAAGGTCTAGGGCCAGCTGGTCACTCGCCTGGTCAAAGCTCTTCCAGGAATAAAAGCCGCTCTGCTCTTTTTTTTGCAGGGGAACAAAGAGCTCCGACTGTTGCGCCAGTTTATCGAAAACCGCAGGTAGTTTGTTCTTGTTTAAAACCTTCACTCCACTCACCCCCTATATAAAGTCATCCGGGTCGTTTTCCTGATAGACGCTCAAGGGCGGTTTAGCCCCTTCCACATATTGCATCCCGGCCTCATAAGGTCCGAAGAAATTATCCACATCTTTAATAAGCTTTTGGTTGATAAGCATCAGCGGGATATTCACCGGGCAAACCCGCTCGCATTCGCCGCATTCGATGCAGCGCCCCGCCATGTGGGAAGCCCGCACCAAATGATACATCATATTATCGCTGATACTGGTCTCGCGTCCTACCCACTGCGGTTTGGTTTCATCAAATATACAAGTGCGGCAGTTGCAGGCTACGCAGGCCTGGCGGCAAGCATAGCAGCGTATGCAGCGGGACAGTATGTCTTCAAAAAAGCGGTAGCGTTCATCCGGGGATAGCTGTTCCAGTTCCCTGACCCGGGCAAAACGCTCTCCTTGCACCCGTGGCGGCTGCTCTTCCCCCAGCAGTTCATCATAAATAACCGGGTTGGGTTGAATGCAGTTTTCGCACTTGGCAGCCAGCGGAGCCGCCTCCGGATTCCGGTTGAAGCCGGAGTAGTCGCGCATAGCCTGCAGCGGGTCTTTCATCCCCGGGCAGCACACCCCCACGATATAAAGCCGTTCCCGCTCTATCTGCCCATCCTCTAAAAGTCTTACCACTCCCCGCGAATCGCAGCCCTTAACCACCAGCCCAATTTTCTCCTGCCGATCCCGGAACTTGAGCAGGGCATTGGACAGGTTGTGAATAGAATATTCATCAAAAATAATCCGCTCTACATCCTCTACCCGGCGGGCAAAAAACGGCTTGCTTTGAAAGGGCAAGTCCCCTTTCTCCCAGGCCATGAACAAATCTACTTCCCCGTTTTGCAGGAGCCGGGCGGCAATTTCTCTTATTTTACCGGTAATATCCATCATTTTGCCTCCCTTAGCTTGTAATTGGGCCCCAGCTTTTTCACATCTTCCACCAGTTTTTGCATGGTCTGCTGAAATTTTATACCCTCAGCACCGGATATCCAGGCAGTCTGGTACCGGCCCGCTTCGATGCCCAGGTATTCCATAAGGCTCTTCATTATGGTGTGCCGGCGGCGGTTATAATAATTGCCACTACCATAGTGGCATTCGCCCGGATGTCAGCCGGATAGCAAGACCCCATCAGCTCCCCGGTTGAAGGCCCGCAAAACCAGCAAGGGGTCCATGCGGCCGGAGCAGGGGGTTCTGATGATGCGGACATCAGCCGGGTATTCCAGGTGATTCAAACCGGCCAAATCTGCCGCCGCATAACTGCACCAGTTGCAGGCAAACACGATTATTTTGGGCTGCCATTCACTTTTATCTATAGACACAGGGCATCCACCTCCGCTACCAGTTGATCATTAGTAAATCCTTTCAGGTTGAGCGCCAGGGTACGGCAGGCCGGCAAACAGGCCCCGCAGCCCTGACACAGGCTGCTGTTCACCTGGGCTGCATTGCGGGTAAAGGGACCATGATGACCCCGTTCCTGTACAGACTCCAGGGAAATAGCATTATAGGGACAAATAGGAACACAGAAACCGCAGCCCGAACACTTGCTGACATCCACCTGGGACACCATGGGTTCGGTGGCCAGCTCGTTTTTGGAAAAAAGCCCACATATCTTTACCGCAGCCGCACTGGCCTGGGCAACCGTATCCGGGATATCCTTGGGTCCCTGGCAGCAACCAGCCAGGAATACCCCGGCGGCAAAGGTTTCCACCGGCTGCAGCTTGGGATGGGCTTCCTGGTAGAATCCATCCTTGTCGCTGGAAAAGCCAATGGCTTTGGCCAGGGCTCCTGCACCCTCGGAAGGCACCATGGCGGTAGCCAATACCACCAGATCCACTTCCACTTCCAGGGGCCGTCCTAAAAGGGTATCCTCGGATTTAAGCACCAGTCGCTCGCCCCGGGGATAGATCTTGCTGACCCGCCCCCGGATATACTTGGCTCCAGCATTCAGGGAACGCTGGTAGAATTCTTCATAGTTCTTTCCGGCCGTCCGCACATCCATATAGAATACATAGGCTTCACTGTCTTCTATCTTATCCTTTACCTGGTAGGCATGTTTGGCCGTATACATGCAGCAGGCCCGTGAGCAATAGGATTTGCCCTTGGTATCATCACGCGAACCCACGCATTTGATAAAAGCCACGCTCTTAGGCTCTTTGCCATCCGAAGGGCGCTGAATCTTACCCCCGGTAGGCCCCCCGGCGCTGACCAGTCTTTCAAAATGCAGGCTGCTGATTACATCCGGGTATTTGCCATAACCATATTCGCCGTATGCTTCTTCCCACTTGAAAAGGTCATAACCGGTAGCCATGACAATAGCCCCGACTTCTACCTCCTGGTATTCTTCCTTATCATCAAACCTGATGGCCTGGGCCGGGCATAATTTTTCGCAAACCCCGCATTTGCCGCTGGTAAGCTTGGTGCAATTCTGGGCATCGATGTAAAACTTGCCCGGTACCGCCTGGGGATAAACCTTGTGAATGGCGGTTCTCAGTCCCAGGCCCAGGTCAAACTCATCCTTTAGCTTTTTAGTGGGGCATTTCTCCGCACAGGTACCGCAACCGGTACAGAGATCCCAATCCACATATTTGGGTTTCTTCTTTATAGTTGCTTTAAAATTGCCGATATAGCCTTTTACCTGGGTGACCTCGGCATAAGTTATCATTTCAATGTTAGGATGCTGTGCCACAGCAACCATCTTGGGGGTGCCAATTCAGGCGGCGCAGTCCATAGTGGGGAAGGTTTTGTCCAGCTGGGTCATCTTGCCCCCGATACTGGCCTCCTTTTCCACCAGAATCACCTGGTGTCCGGCCTCGGCTATATCCAAAGCCGCCTGCATCCCGGCGATTCCGCCTCCGATGACCAGGGCTTTCCGGGTAACCGGGATGGTGGAAACCTGTAAAGGCTGGTTGCGCAGAACCTTGCTCACCGCCATCCGTACCAGGGCTATCGCCTTTTGGGTGGCCTGCTCCCGGTCGTGATGAACCCAAGAATCCTGCTCCCGAATATTTACCATCTCGAACATATAAGCATTGATGCCTCCGTCCCCCACGGCCTTGCGGAAGGTCTTCTCATGCATGCGCGGCGAACAGGAAGCCACCACAACTTGTTCCAGCTCTTGCTCCTTTATGGCGCTTCTGATCAATTCCTGCCCTGGGTCAGAGCACATGTATTTGTAGGTAGTGGCAAAAACCACTCCGGGAAACTGCCGTGCGGCTGCGGCTACTTTTTCCGTATCCACCACTGAGGCAATATTGGTTCCGCAATCGCAAACAAATACGCCTACTCGTTTTTTCACTCTCCGTCCCCCCTTTTAGTTCTAATCTTATGATTCTTGCGCTTTCTGGCGTTTTTTCAGCTCACCGGTGACAAAGGCTTCGGCGGCTTTGGCGGCCTTGTCCTTATCCGTAATCATAAGCTCCGCCAGGCGCGCGGTTTTTTTCTCATCCCCGCTTACTACCTGGGCCAATATGGCCGCTCTCTCTTCATCCTCAATCAGGCGGGCGGCTACTTTTTCCGGGCTCTTTTCCCAGGCTTTTATCATGGCATTTATCTTCTTCTGCAGGGCTCCATCATCATCAGCCTCGGCTATAGCCGGGACGGCTGCCTGAGCTTGAGTTTGAGCAGCCTTGCTTCCCTTATCCCCTACTTCAGCCAGCGTTGCTGCTGCTTCTACAGCTGGAGCCGCTTTCTCTTTGGTTTCAGCTTTTGCTGCTGCTTCCGCTGCTGGAGCCGCTTTCTTTTCGTCTCCGGCTTTCGCCATGGCTTCTGCTTCTGAAGCCTCTTTCTTTTTGGCCTTATCCTGGGCCGCCTTCTTTGCCTGTGCAGCCCGCGCAGCCTTTTTAGCCTGCTCCGCTTCCAAACGCGCCGCCTCTTCAGCTTCTATCCGGGCGGCCTTCTCCGGCAAGGAGGCCAGGTAGCTTTCCGCCTCCACGAAATGACGGTGAACTCCTACATCCCGGGGTGAATCACCACAGGCAATAGCCAGGAGTTCGGTAATATAATAAACCGGTATATCCAAACGCTGGTTAAAAGCCTTTTCCACCCCACGCCGGCGCATATCCAGGTTCATCATGCACAAGGGGCAAGCGGTGACCAGGCACTCTGCTCCAGCTTCGCGGGCATTTCTTATTACTTCATAAATCATGCGATAACCCACATCAGGCCGGGAAGTAGCCAGGGCGGCACCACAACACTCTGTTTTAAAAGACCATTCCACACTTTCCGCCCCCAGGGCCTGCATAATCAGATCCATGGAGCGGGGGTCTTCATTATCATCAAAACCGGTATGCTCCTGCGGCCTTACCAAGAGACAGCCATAATAACAAGCAGCTTTCATGGCTTTCAGCGGCTGGCTCACTTTTTCCCGGAGCTTTTCCAGCCCCACTTTATTTACTATCAGCTCCAATATGGATAGAGTCTGGTTGCTGGCCGCGTAATCCATTTCAATCACTGCCGCAATCTTTTCCTGCATCTTGCGGTCATGGCGCACCACGTGTTCCGTATTACGAAAACGATTATAACAGGCTGCACAGGGCGCCAGTACATCTAAACCGGTCTTTTCTGCCAGGGCCAGATTACGGGCGGGCAGGGCCAGGGAAAGAAGCTTGTTGGTATTATGACCCGAAGTAGCCCCACAGCAATTCCAATCTTCTATCTCCAAGAGTTCCACTCCCAGCAATTCCGCCGTTCTTTTGGTGGAAAGCCCGTATTCAATGGCGCTGCCATCCAGGGAGCAGCCAGGATAATAAGCCAATTTCATCCTACTCACCTCCCGGGTTCTCAGCCCGCTCAAATATTTTCTTAATCTCTTCCCTTCCCTTGATCTTCTCCGGGAAGAAACTCAACTTGCCTTTTTGCATCATGGGCAGGCCCAGTTCCGCATCTTTGAACAACTGCCCGGTAAATAGATTATGCTGCAATAATAAACCGGCTTCGTAGGTCCGGCCGAAATTCTTTACCCCGCTTAAGAAAGCCCGGTTGAACACCGCTACTTTCCGGTCGGTAATTCTGCCCTGTTTCAGGGCCTCCCGGCGCAGGGCATCCATCAGGGAAGCAATGTCCACGCCCCGGGGACAACGGGCCGAACAGGTTTCACAGCTGGCACATATCCATATGCTTTCGGTCGACAAGGCCTCCTCCAGCAAGCCCAGCTGCAGCAAGCGTATCACCTGGCGCGGTGTCTGATCCATGGCAAAGCTCACCGGACAGCCGGCGGAACATTTGCCGCACTGGTAGCAGAGGTTAACTTCCGTCCCCGCCTCTTCTTCCAAGTGTTTAAGCAATGCTCTATCTGATTGAGTAGCGGGAAGCAATTGCAACGCATTCCCCATTATTGTCTCCCCCTCACTGGTAAAATTAGCTTCATTAAGCGAAAATAGCACTTTGGATACAAAATACTAGCTTTTTAGCTTTTTTTCATCACTCCATGCTTCATAATATAGGAATTATTTAGAGAATTCAACACACTTAATCTGGATATATAGTTCACTTTAAGCAATTCCCTGGGTCAGCATGATACTTTATTATAATACAAATATGCGTCATATTTATGTTAATAATATGTTAATAATCATATAATAACGGTTTAGAGAGTAAAAAGTATATGCTAATTGAAATATGATTAGTAAGAAAAGGGTGTCAAAGGGACGGTCCTAAAAAAACAATGAAACGGATAAATCAGCTAATAAAGGATATAGAGCGTAATGGC
>ENA-UOOM01001604-UOOM01001604.1-fermentation-metagenome-genome-assembly--contig:-NODE-1604-length-21112-cov-55.053711_pt1 | contig 21112 bp, 14 predicted proteins | sample MGYA00245781_ERZ724031 | MGnify/ENA primary metagenome ERZ724031 (study PRJEB28704, sample SAMN03018317) | fermentation metagenome | biome: anthropogenic terrestrial biome; feature: soil... | reverse complement strand
AGCGTTCCTGAAACATTGAAGGATAAGCGTGTAATTACTTTGGATATGGCAGGGATGGTAGCCGGCTCAAAATACAGGGGAGAATTTGAAGAAAGGCTTAAAAATGCAATTGATGAAATAAAGGCAGCAGGAAATATTATATTATTCATAGATGAACTGCATACAATAATCGGTGCAGGAGCTGCAGAAGGGGCAATAGATGCATCCAATATTTTAAAACCCGTATTGGCAAGAGGCGACCTTCAAGTTGTGGGTGCAACTACTATAGACGAATACAAAAAACATATTGAAAAGGATGCAGCTCTTGAAAGAAGGTTCCAGCCAATAATAGTTGAAGAGCCCACAGTTGATGATACCGTTAAAATTCTTAAGGGATTAAGAGATAAATACGAAGCACATCACAAGGTTGCAATCACGGATGAAGCAATAGATGCGGCGGCAAATCTTTCACACAGATATATTTCCGACAGATTCCTGCCTGATAAGGCGATAGACTTAATAGATGAAGCTGCTTCAAGGGCAAGATTAAAATCATCAACTGCTCCTAAAGAATTAAAGGAAATGGAAGACAAAATTAAAGAAATTGATACTGAAAAAAGAACTGCAATAAACAATCAGGATTTTGAAAAAGCAGCGTCATTAAGGGATGAAGAAAAGAAGCTGTCAGATGAACTGGATAAGCAAAAGAAATTATGGGCTGCAAAAAATTCAAAGGATATAAAAATTGCTTACGAAGATATTGCCGATGTAGTATCTCAATGGACAGGTATTCCCGTTAAAAAGCTTCAAGGTGATGAATCAGAAAGACTTCTGAATATGGAGGAAATTCTTCATAAAAGAGTTATAGGTCAGGAACCGGCTGTTGAAGCATTGTCAAAAGCAATCAGACGTTCAAGAGTTGGCTTAAAGGACCCTAAAAAGCCAATCGGCTCATTTATATTCTTAGGTCCTACGGGAGTAGGAAAAACAGAGCTGTCAAAAGCATTGGCAGAAGCTATGTTTGGCGATGAGGACGCAATGATAAGGGTTGATATGTCGGAATTTATGGAAAAACATTCCGTGTCAAAATTGATAGGCTCACCTCCGGGATATGTTGGTTTTGATGACGGAGGCCAATTGACTGAAAGGGTAAGAAGAAAACCATACTCGGTAATATTGTTTGATGAAATCGAAAAGGCACATCCGGACGTATTTAATATCTTGCTGCAAATACTTGACGACGGTCGACTGACTGATGCAAAGGGAAGAACGGTAGACTTTAAAAATACTGTGGTTATTATGACATCCAATGTTGGAGCAAGCACCATTAAGAAACAAAAAACCCTTGGTTTTGCCGCAAATGCTTCAAATGAAGAAAAAGATGAATACGAAAAAATGAAGGAAAATGTGTTAAATGAATTAAAGAAAACATTCCGTCCAGAGTTTTTAAACCGTATTGATGAAATAATAGTGTTCCATTCATTGAATATAGAGCATATAAAACAAATTGTATCATTGATGATAAACAATTTATCAAAACGCCTTGACGAAATGAGTATTCATATACAGGTTGATGACAAGGCAAAGGAACTGTTGGCAGATGCAGGATTTGACCCGGTATTCGGTGCAAGACCGCTCCAAAGAGAAATCAGAAGACAAATCGAAGACAAATTATCTGAGGAGCTTCTCAAAGGAACCATACAGAAGTCAGATACAATTAAGGTTACAGCCGATGACAAGGAGCTGATTTTCAGCAACGGCAGATAAACAAAAAAAACCTTGACAAACAATTTAATTTGTATATAATAATAAAAAAGCAGAAAATATACAGCAATGACGGGAAGAGTAATTTATAATTAAAGTCACAGAGAGATAGCGCCGGTGAAAGTCTATTACAATGATTATAAAGGAAGAACATCCCTGAGCTTTTGACCAAAATTGCATATGCAAGAGTAGGCTCAAACGCATCCGAGCGATAAAGCGGCAAAGACATGTCAGTGTCTTTTGAGAGAGCCTATATGTAAGTATATGCTAATTAGGGTGGTACCGCGAAATTCAACTCCTTCGTCCCTTGTGGATGGAGGAGTTTTTGTATGCCCTAACCCCGTTTTTCCGAGTGTTTTTTCGGAAAAATGGCGGTAGGTCAACCGCAACGAAATCCCAAATTATGCGACCAAAGGGAGCAAATAATTTGGTGATTGAGACTGCGTTTTACCGAAGGCGATAAAATTTGTAAATTAAAAAATATTATTATAAATATAGAAAGAGGAAATTATTATGCTGAGAGCAAATGAGTACCGCACTCACACATGCGGTGAATTAAGAGAAAGTGATATAGGAAAACAAGTCAAAGTATCAGGATGGCTTGAAAATGTAAGAGACCATGGAGGAGTTAAGTTTGCAGACTTAAGAGACCAATACGGTATTGTGCAGGTAGTTGTTGAAGATGAAGCAATATTGGAAGGAATACCAAAGGAAAGTGCAATCCGTGTTACAGGAGTTGTTACCGAAAGAGATGAAGATACAATAAATAAAAAGCTTGATACGGGATTTGTTGAAATCGAAGCTGATACCATAACAGTACTTGGTAAGGTCAGAGAGTTACTTCCTTTTGAAGTAACCTCATCAAAGGAAACAAAAGAGGAGTTAAGATTAAAATACAGGTTTTTGGACTTAAGAAATGTGGAAGTTCAAAAAAATATTATCCTTCGCTCACAGGTTATATCATTTATTAGAAACAAAATGACGGAACTTGGTTTTTTGGAAATCCAAACACCAATTTTAACATCCTCTTCTCCTGAAGGAGCAAGAGATTATATTATACCAAGCAGAAAGCATCCGGGAAAATTTTATGCATTGCCGCAGGCTCCGCAAATATTTAAACAGCTTTTGATGGTTTCCGGGTTTGATAAGTATTTTCAGATAGCTCCTTGCTTCAGAGATGAAGATGCTCGGGCTGACCGCTCTCCGGGAGAGTTTTATCAGCTTGATTTTGAAATGTCTTTTGCAACACAGGAGGATGTTTTTTCGGTTGCGGAAGAAGTATTGTATGAAACATTTACGAAGTATTCTGATAAACAAGTATCAAAACCTCCTTTTAAAAGAATTCCTTACGAAGAAGCCATGCTTATATACGGCTCAGACAAACCGGATTTAAGAAATCCGCTTAAGATAATTGATATAAGCGATATGTTTGAAGAAACCGATTTTGCACCTTTCAGGAAGAAAACAGTAAGAGCAATCAATGTGCCTGACTGTTCATCCCAGCCAAAGCGTTTTTTCCAAGATATGCTTGAATTTGCAACTAAAATCGGCATGAAAGGGCTTGGCTACATCAAGGTTGATGATGAAATGAAATATCAAGGCCCCATTGATAAATTTCTTTCTCAGGAAGACAGAAAGGAATTGGCTGAAAGAGCACAGCTGAATCCGGGAGACGTATTGTTTTTTATAGCAGATACAATAGAAGAAGCACCAAAGCTTGCCGGACAAATAAGAAATGAGCTTGCAAAAAGACTTAGTTTAATAGATGAAAGCAAGTATGAAATGTGTTTTATTGTTGATTTTCCAATGTATGAAGTTGATGAGAAAACAGGTAATATTGCATTTACACACAACCCGTTTTCCATGCCTCAGGGGGGACTAAGCTCATTAATGGAAAAGGATCCTCTTGACATTATAGCTTTCCAGTATGATATTGTATGTAACGGGATTGAGCTTTCATCGGGAGCCGTAAGAAACCACGATTTGGATATAATGATTAAAGCATTTGAAATAGCGGGATATACTAAAGAAGAGCTGCAGACTAAATTTACCTCCTTGTTCAATGCATTTAAATACGGGGCACCTCCTCATGCAGGTATGGCTCCCGGAATTGACAGAATAATAATGCTTCTTACAGGTGAAGATAACATTAGAGAGGTTATAGCATTCCCAATGAACAACAATGCTCAGGATTTACTGACAGATGCACCATGCAAGGTTAATGAACAGCAACTAAGAGAAGTTCATATAAAATTGAGGTAGGTGATGAAATGATAACGAAAGAAGAAGTTTCGAAAATAGCAAAGCTTGCTAAACTATCGGTAGATGAAAATGAAATTGAGCAGCTGAGCGAAGACATGTCGAGAATTATTGAATTTGCAGATTCAATTAACAATGTTGTTGAAACTGCAGATGTTGAATTTGAGAATATTAATAATATTTCAAATGCGTTTAATGAAGACATAGTTTTAGATTCATATGACAGGGATGAAATTTTAAAGAACAGAGAAGGCGGAGAAAACGGATATTTTGTAATAAGGAAAAGCCTTAGGGGGTGAAAAATTGAGCAGAATTAAATATCTACAAAAATTATTAGAAGCAAAAGAAATTTCATGTGTTGAACTGACAAAAAAATATTTAAACAATATTGAAAAACAAAATAAGACTATAAATGCATATGTTAATGTAACGGCTGAAGAGGCAGTTAAAACTGCAAAAAAGGTTGATGAAAGAATTGCAGCAGGTGAAAAGTTAATGCCCTTAGAAGGTATTCCCATGTCTCTTAAAGACAATATATCAACCAAAAATATTGAAACAACATGCTGCTCAAAGATGCTTCAAGGTTATTATCCTATTTATGATGCTACTGTTTGCGAGATATTAAAGAACCAAAACTCTGTGCTTTTAGGAAAGACTAACATGGATGAGTTTGCCATGGGTTCATCTTGTGAATCATCAATCTTTGGGGCAACATTGAATCCTCACAACACAGATTATGTGGCAGGAGGAAGCTCGGGAGGTGCTGCTGCTTCAGTAGCCGGGAATATGGCAGCATTTGGCTTAGGCTCCGATACGGGAGGCTCCATAAGGCAGCCTGCAAGCTTTTGCGGATTGGTAGGCTTTAAACCTACATACGGTACGATTTCTCGATACGGAGTTGTTGCATATGCTTCAAGCTTAGACCAGGTAGGAGCAATAACTGATTCTGTGGAGGATGCTGCAATAGTTTATGATACCCTATCAATATATGACTCGAAGGACTCTACGTCTATAGGAAGCAAAATCAGCACCCTTGACAAATTAAATAACAGTATTAAGGGACTAAAGATAGGAATAGCAGAGGAATTTTTTGGAGGAATAAGTGAAGATATAAAGAGCTCTTTAGAAGAAGCAATAAAGGGTTACCAAGATGCCGGTGCTGAAATAGTACATTTTGAAGTGCCTAATCTGCATGCAGTCCTTCCCGTTTATTTTATAATTTCATGTGCGGAAGCTTCATCCAATTTAGGCAGATTTGACGGTATAAGATACGGATATAAAACAGACAGTTACAAAGATATAGATGAAATGATATGCAAGAATCGAAGTGAAGGCTTCGGCAAGGAAGTGCAAAGAAGAATGCTGCTTGGAACCTATGTACTTAGTTCAGGATACTATGATGCATATTATAAGAAGGCACAAAACTTAAGATATTCAATTATCCAAGACTTCAAAAAAATATTTGAAAGCTGTGATGTTATCCTTACACCTTCTGTTCCCGTAACGGCATATAAAAAAGGAGAAGCTTTAATCGACCCCATAAAAACATATATGACGGATATTTGCACTGTTCCCGCAAACATTGCCGGACTACCTGCAATTTCGGTTCCATGCGGCTTTGACAGAAATAAGATGCCCATAGGTATGCAGTTAATCGGCAACAGTTTTGAAGACTATAAAGTGCTTAATGCAGCGTATCAATACGAGAAGCAAACAAAAAAGACAAATGAAACGTCCCCGTGTCTGAAAAAGACAGATGAAACGTCCCCGTGTACGGAGGTGGAAATATGAGTTATGAATTAGTAGCAGGATTAGAAACACATATAGAATTATCTACTAATACAAAGATATTTTGTCAATGTACAACAGAGTTCGGAGGTGAGCCCAACACCCACTGCTGTCCCATATGCATGGGAATGCCGGGAACTCTTCCTAAACTAAATAAAAAGGTTGTGGAATACGCAGTTAAGGCAGGGCTTGCCACAAATTGTAAAATAAGAAATATTTCAAAAATGGACCGTAAAAATTATGTATATCCTGATTTGCCTAAAGCATACCAAATATCTCAATTTGATAAGCCTATTTGTTATGAAGGATATATTGAGCTTTCATCCGGGAAAGATATTAATATTAACAGAATACATATAGAGGAAGATGCAGGGAAGTTAGTTCATGAAAGAGGAGGCACCTATATTGATTACAACAGAGGAGGAGTACCTCTTATTGAAATTGTAACAGAGCCGGATTTTAGAAGCATTGATGAGGTTCTTGAGTATATGGAAAAATTAAGATTGATTATGAAATATATTGGTGTATCTGATGTTAAAATGCAGGAAGGCTCACTGAGATGCGATGTTAATATATCGGTAAGGAAAAAGGGAGAAGAAAAGCTTGGAACAAGGACGGAGATAAAAAATATGAACTCCCTTAACTTTATAGCCAAAGCAATGGAATATGAATTTGAAAGGCATGTGGATATTTTAGAAAGCGGCGGTAAAATTGAGCAGGAGACAAGGAGATATGATTCTGACCTTAATATTACCGAAAGCATGAGAGGGAAAGAAGATGCCGATGACTACAGATATTTCAGAGACCCTGATTTAGTTAATATCAAGGTTTCCGAAGAGGAAATAAACAAGTTAAAAAGCGGGCTGCCACAGCTGCCGGACGAAAAATTGCACGTATTTATGAATGAATACGGCATTCCAAAGGATGATGCGGAGCTTTTAATAAAATACAAAAAAATTGCCGAATATTTTGAAGAAGCAAGTAAGGACATAAAAAATAAAAAATTAGCATCCAATTATATATTAGGGCAGATATTCAGAAGGCTGCCTACAGACTCAGAAAAAGAAGAATGCAGCATATCCATTCCTCCGGAGTATTTAAACGAGCTGATTACTTTGATTGAAAACAAAAAAATTACTTCCAGCATGGCAAGCAATGCTCTTGAAAAAATGCTTGATTCGGGAAAGCCGGTAAGAGAATTCATATCTGAGAAGGATATGCAAGGAATAGATGATGAAGCTCTTAGGAAGATTTGCATGAAAGCTGTTTCGCAAAATCAGGAAGCTGTTGACTCATACTTTGGTGGGAAGGAAAAAGCATTCGGCTCCATCATTGGATATATAATGAAGGAAACAAAAGGAAAGGCAGACCCTCAAAAGGCAGCAGAAATTGTAAAAGAAATAATCAAATCATCCTGAGTACAGTGAAACATTTTATAACATTCACTATAACGTTAGCGTGATAGTGAACCACTGACAAAAAATAATAAAAATACTTAGCGAACATTTGCAGGACACGATTATAATTCTTAGCGAATGCAGGTTTAAAATCCGTTAAGCAGCTTGCACTGTTTGAGCGTAGCGAGTTTGCAAGCTGTAGGATTTTAATCCGGAATGAGCTTATAGAATTATTCGTGGCTGAAACCGTGAGCGGGTATTTTTATTATTTTTTTGCATTATACTACGATGCATTCCCCATATTTCTCCATAACAATTGAAATTTTCATGCATATACTAATCAGAGAACAGAAAGGAGAATGAATATGATAATTCATGTTGTACAGCCCGGAGAGTCAGTATATTCAATTGCAAGTCAATACAATATATCACCGCAAAAAATAATAATAGATAATGAACTTCAAAATCCCAATGACCTTGTGCCCGGCCAGACTTTAGTAATACTAATTCCGGAAGTAATTCATGTTGTACAGCCGGGTGAAACATTGGCAGATATCGCTCGGAGCTACGATACCACCACAGTTAATTTGCTGCAACTCAATCCATTCATTGAATATGCGGACCAAATTGTTCCCGGTGACCAAATTACTATAAGCAACGCAGTAGAAAAAAGGGGTCCCATACATGTACTTGGATATACTTATCCGCATATAGACAGGACAGTACTTATGAAGACACTGCCTTATTTAACTTACCTTACAATATTTACTTACGGAATCACTGAAGAAGGAGAATTAATCGACATAGAAGATGAAGAGTTAATCCGAATGGCAAGGGATTTTGGGGTAGCACCGCTTATGCTTATTTCCACACTGACAGAGGAAGGTACTTTCAGCAACGAATTGGCACATATAATTTTAAATGATCCGGTTGTGCAAAATAACTTAATAGAAAATGTCCTGCAGAATTTAAGAGAAAAAGGTTATTACGGTTTAGATATAGATTTTGAATACGTATTGCCGGAGGACGAAGAAGCGTTTATTAACTTTATTCAAAATGTTAATGACAGAATAAGCCCAGAAGGATATATCTTATTCACTGCACTAGCACCTAAAACATCTGCAGATCAGCCGGGACTTCTATACGAGGCTCACAATTATCCTCGAATCGGTGAAGCTTCAGACAGGGTGCTTCTCATGACATATGAATGGGGTTACACTTATGGTCCTCCCATGGCTGTGTCTCCCGTTGACAAGGTAAGAGAAGTATTGGATTATGCAGTGACTGAAATCCCGAGGGAAAAAATCTACATGGGCATTCCCAACTATGGTTATGATTTTATACTGCCATATGTTCAAGGTGTATCAAGAGCCGATTCTGTTTCAAATGTAGAGGCTGTTGAGTTAGCAGCTGAGGTTGGAGCATACATTCAGTATGATGAGGTGTCTCAGGCTCCGTTTTTCATATATTATGATGACCAAAGAAGGCAGCACAGGGTTTGGTTTGAAGATGCTCGAAGCATCATGGCAAAATTAGATCTATTCAGCGAATATGGATTTGAAGGCGTTGGGTATTGGAACATTATGAGATATTTCCCTCAGAACTGGCTTTTAGTGAGCAATTTATATAATATTGCCAAGTTGTTGTGATTAAAGCTTGCCAATAAAACTGTAATTATACGAAAAAATCAGCATATAAATAAATAACAGGGATTGTAGGAGGTTTTTATGAACAATAAAAATTATAGAGTGCTGAAATTTTTTGAACCGGTAAATAAAGAAGACAAGTATAAGGGCTATGTACGTTTAGCCATGAGAGGGAACAGAGGAAACATGATTGTAGCTGCTGAAAATTTAGGTGATGCAAAATCAACAAGCGAAGTTTATTTATATAAGGATAAACACAACAAAATCAAGTTGGGAGATATAAATAATAAAAAGGGAATAATCAAAAAGATGCTCACCTTTGAAAACAGCAATGCAATTGAGGATTACAACGTATGTGCGGTGGTAAAGGATGGAAGAATTGTTTTGTATTCAAGCTTATTCAGCACATCAAGCCTAGACACCGTAAGAAAGTTAGAAGAAGATGTTAATAAAGTAAAAGAAATTTTTGCACATGAGAAACAAAAATTTCAAGAGTTAAAACCTGACAAACTAAGAGAAAAAAAGCAGATAGATACAAAAGTTGCAAAGGAAGTAATTGAGCCGAAAGAAATAATTGAACCGAAAGAAATAATTGAGGCAAAAGGATTACGAGATATAAGGGCAATAAAAGAGAAGGGAATGGCAAAAGCTGCAGAAAATAAACCGGAGGGTGAAATAAAAGAAGAAGTAAAAAAAGCAATACAAGAGCCGGTAAAAACAATAAAAGTACCGGTAAAAAAAGAAGAAATAAAAGAAGAAATAAAAGAAGAAATAAAAGAAGCAATAAAGGAAGATAATGAAGAAGCCGAGGAGACTCCCGAAAAATTAAATAAGGATGATGTTTCTAATCAAGGCTACAGAAACAGATTTGATGAGAAACTGTATAGAACTTTAAGAGATTTTAAAGAAGTTGAACCTTTGTCAGTTAAGTTAAAAAATTTCAAATGGTGGTATATTCCTTATGATGAAATGGGCATAAAAAACGGAATATTGCCCTATTATAATCAAATAGTAAGCACATATTATCCGTATCCCATGTCAAATCGTGTGACTACCTGCGCAAGTCTCATGAAAAAATACGGGCATTATATTTTTGGTATCTACAAGGAAAAAGATGAAATTGCAAAGTTTATATATGGAATACCCGGAGAATTTACAAAGGAAGAACAACCTTATAAAGGTGTTACCGGATTCAAGAATTGGTCTTACGCAAATAATGATAATAAAGGGGAGAGCGGATACTGGCTTGCATTTGTTAACCCTAAAACAGGTGAAACCACAGACCCGCCGAAGGTTTCATTAACTTAATACTGTACATTTTAAGCTTTATTTGATATAATTAGTTATGAAGTAATAACCAGCCTTATTAAAGAGGAGCAGTATATGAACTTTATTAGGGAAGGCTGCGGCAAAATAATTATCATTGTAAAAGAACTCCACAAGGAGTTTTTTTTCAACTTTAAATTGACTCAATTAATAAAATATAATATAGTTAATAAATAAAAAAATTTATATTTTTATATTAAGGATGGATGTCAGTGAAATATAAATATGTAATCTTTGACTTTGATGGAACTTTAGCCGATACTGAAGAAGCAAATTTTGTTATATATCAAAAATTAGCAGAAAAATATAATTTAAGAAATATTACCATGGATGAATTAGGTCGTCTGAAAAAGATGCATGCTAAGGAAGTTATGGCATATATTGAACTGAAAAAAAGGTATCTGCCTTTTCTGTTAAAGAAAGGTAAAACCCTATTAACTCAAGATATTAAGAATATAAGTCTATGCAAACCTGATATTTTTCACATTATATGCACCCTTCGAGAAATGGGCATAAAAACAGGAATAATTACCACTAATTCTAAAATAAATGTTAAGCTTTTTTTAGAAGCACATAATGTTGATGTTTTTGATATAATTGTGAGTGCCGGAATGTTTGGCAAGGAATCAAAAATGAAGAAAATAGTAAAAAAAGCAAAAATAACCCTAAATAAATTTCTTTATGTGGGGGATGAAATAAGAGATATAACTGCTGCAAGAAATGCAGGAATGGATATAGCATCAGTAGGATGGGGTTACAATACAGTTGAGAGTCTTAAAAAACATGAACCGGATTATTTAATATTTGAACCCTCCGAGCTTATAGATATATGTAAATAGGTATGGGGACACACCTCTGTTATAGGGATAGTCTATGGAGGTAGAGGAATGTCCCCAAATAGTAGGAAGGGGGACACACCTCTAAGAGAGAGTGACTCTTTGGGGAAAGCTTTAGAGGAATGTCCCCAAACAAAAAACGAGGAGAAATATATGGGCAAAATGATTTATACAATAAAGACTGAATATCACGATATTGAAAATTTGACTAAAATTTTATGCGAGCATAATGAAATACAATTTGTGTCCTTTATGGGAGTAGATATAGGCGGAAATGGAACAGACGAAAAAATACCTGTCAAATTATTTATAAAAGATATGGAAGAAATGCTTAAGTTTGGCATTCAGACAGACGGCTCCAGTGTTGAATTGCAGGGGATAGTCGGGTTAAGCGATGCAAGGGTTGATTTGCTGCCGGATTGTGATTGCACATGGTTTGTCGATTATAATTATGAATATTATAATGATGAAAATGGTCTTCCTGTAGGGACTTTAAAAATTCCCTCTTTTATTATTCACAAAGACAAATTGGTTTGTTCCAGGTCAATACTTAAAAGAGCAGAAGCTCATTTTAAAAATGAAATAAACAATGTTTTAAAAAATACTCCTCATATTGCAGAGTCCTTAGGATTTAAATATGATGACATTGATGAGGTTGTATTGACTGCTGCAACTGAACTTGAAATGTGGGTGAAAACACCGGAGCAAAGTGCTGATTTTGAGGAGCTTCATGCATCCCAGGTATTAAAGGAACAATATTGGAAAAGAACAATGGGAACTGTCAGGACAGTCTTGGAAAAAATAATGGGCTTGTTGGAATGCTATGACTTGAAACCGGAAATGGCGCATAAGGAAGTTGGAGGTATTACCAATAAAATAGATGCAAAGGGAAGAATAACCCATGTAATGGAGCAGTTAGAAATTGATTGGAGATTTTCTAGTCCTATACAGGCAGCTGATAATGAAATTTTCGTAAAGGAACTGATAGAAGACCAATTCAGATATCACGGGTTGGAAGTTTTATTCAAAGCCAAACCCATCGACGGTGTTGCAGGTAACGGAGAGCATACGCACTTAGGAGTAGCGGTAAGACTTAAAGATAATAAAAAAGTAAATTTATTTTCTCCGAGCAATATGAAAGAGGAATACTTAAGTGAAATAGGTTATGGTGCTCTTATGGGCATATTAAAAAATTACGAAGTTATAAATCCCATTGTGTCTGCTACCAATGATGCCTTTAACAGGCTTAAACCCGGATTTGAAGCACCGGTGTGCACGGTAACTTCCTTAGGGGGCGCTAAGGATGCACCTTCGAGAAATCGGTCTGTTCTCGTTGGTGTTATCAGAAATATTGACAATAAAGATGCTGTAAGATTTGAATTAAGATCACCAAATCCATATTCAAACACTTACCTTGTTATAGCTGCAGGTATCCAGGGGATGTTAGATGGCATTGTATCAGTAACAGATGCAGGAATGGACTGTAAAATATTAGAGAAGGAAATATCAAAAAAATACGGAGAGGATGCAGTCTACCTTGAAAAATTCAGAGAATACAGAAGTGAATATAATGTATTTGAGTATTATTCACAGGTAGAAAGAGATAAACTTTACGGTAAGGCTCCAACGACCGTATGGGAAAATATTAGTGCATTTGCTTCTAACGAGATAAAGCAGCAGGTTTTGAAAAAAGGTGATGTTTTTACAGATGAAATTATTAATTCCTTTAGAGTATCCACCACGGAAAAGTGGAAAAATGAGCTTGCAGGGAGAATAATTCATGATAATATTGTATTGTTGAAAACATTTGTGAAACTTCACAACGAATCAGACCACGCCACGGATTTAGATGTCGTAAATTGGGAGAAAATAGTTTATTTAAAAACAAAATTAATGAAGGACAGCATGACTAAAAAATGCATATTTACTAAAATTAAAACTGCAGTTTCTCAAGGAGATTATGATATTGCTTCTGATTTACAAATACAAATGAATGAAAAAATGTCTGAAATAAGGGCACTGTACATTGAGTATAAAAACAATATATTTTAAGGTAGCTGAGGCAGGGAGCGGTTGAGGCAGGGAGCAAAAAATGTTGTTTACAAAACTATAAACTTATGGTAGAATTACGGCAATAAACGTTTTTTTACTTATTGGGTAAAGTAAGACTGCGTTTTAAAAATAATCGTACATATACAGGATAACGTTTATTATTGTGTATGGGTTGGACTATTATATGGGTTAGCATTTGTCCTAAGATTATGTACGAACAAAATCATGGAGGAGAATAATGAGTAAAGTTCCAAGAGAAAAGAAGGAAGCAACGTTAGGAATTTCCCTTATCCCGGTACTTGTTATAATGGTTGCATTGGCGTATGCCATAATTGTTATGGGTGCAGACCCGCATATTCCTATTTTAATAGGTGCAGCCGTTGGAGCATTGATAGCAGTTTACAATTTGGGTTTTACCTGGGAAGAAGTTGAAAAAGGTATTATTGATTCAATAGGCAGTGTTATGCAGGCAATTTTAATACTTGCCGTAATAGGTATGCTGATAGGAACATGGATTGGCGGTGGTATTGTGCCTACATTAATTTATTATGGTTTGCAGATATTATCACCTACATTCTTTTTAATCACTGCATTGTTATTGTGCAGTGTAGTTTCATTGGCTACAGGTAGTTCATGGACTACTGCAGGAACTGTTGGAGTTGCACTTATAGGCATAGCACAAGGACTTGGAATTTCACCGGCTTTGGCAGCAGGATGCATAGTTTCCGGAGCATATTTCGGCGACAAGATGTCACCATTGTCAGATACAACAAACTTGGCTCCTGCAATGGCAGGCGCTACATTATTTGATCATATCAGGCACATGATGTATACGACAGGTCTTTCTTATGGTATTGCAGCAATAATATACATATTGTTAGGACTGCAATACAGAGGTAAAGCAATAGATGCAGCAGAAATTCAAGGCATATTAACAGCAATTGAAAGTATATATGTAATTAACCCGTTATTCCTGTTGGTTCCTGTTGTTACAATAGCAGCTGTTGCAATGAAGATTCCTGCGATACCGGGACTTCTGTTAGGAGTTTTGCTTGGAGGAGTTTGTATGTTATTCCAAGGCAGCGGAGATCCGGCAAGCATTGTAGATGCTATTCATTATGGTGTAGGAGCTTCATCAGGTCATGAAATGGTTGATGAATTGTTATCCGGCGGCGGCATGGATTCAATGATGTGGACTATTTCACTCATTATGTGCGCTCTGACATTTGGCGGTGTTCTTGAATCAACAGGCATGATGGCTACTATAGCAAACAAATTATTACAATTTGCAAAGAATACAGGCTCATTGATTTTAGTAACCGTATTATCCTGTTTGTTTGTTAATGTACTTTGTGCAGACCAATATTTAGGTATTGCTTTACCGGGTAAAATGTTTAAAGACGTTTACGCTGAAAGAGGATTAGCACCGAGAAACCTATCACGTGCTCTTGAGGATTCAGGCACGGTGACTTCAGCACTTGTTCCATGGAACACATGCGGTGCTACAATGGCATCATTCTTGGGAGTAGCAACATTTGCATATGCTCCATTTGCATTCTTTAACGTGCTTAGTCCTATAGTATCCGTTATTTACGGCTATACAGGATTTTCAATCATGACAATTGAAGAAGATCCCACATCACCTCAATTCAAACAAAAAATGAAGGTTAAGAAATCACCTAAAGAATTGGCAGAGTATATAGCAAATTATGAAGCAAAGGCAAAATTAGCCGACTAAAAAATTAAATTATAAAACCTTGCGGGGGACCTGCAAGGTTTTGTTTAAATTAATTAATCAACTCTCAAGGAGGGTAAAATTGGGTGGCGGGGGTATGTTTGAAAAGGAATTAAATAAACTTATTGAATGTGAAGATAATATAGAATGCATAAAGGATATAATTTCGAAAGATATATACAATGAAAAGCAGAAAGAAAATATCGAAAGATTGTTAGAATTCTCAAGCGAAAATCAGCTGTTCAGATCTGAAGCCTGGGGCTACTATTTTTTAGGCTGGTATTATTTTGATGAATCTAATTATGAACAAGCGGTAGATAATTTTATGATTTCTTATGAGCTGTTCGATAAGCTTAATAATAAATATGAAATAGCGTATGCCTGCAATGGATTGACAAATGTCTACTGCCTCATGGGACAGTATAAATTATCAAATGAATGGGGACTCAAAGGAATCTCTTTCTGTGAAGAAACGAGAAACAACAAGGCAATGATTATTCTTCTTGTCAATACATGTATTAACTATATTCAAATGGAGTATTATGATAAAGCATTTGAAATTATAGAAAGTATAGAAGGAATAGATTCTGAGTTAACAAAGAGCCAACAAATTCCATACGTGTTAGCAAAAGCCGAAATTGAAATAAATATCGGGAGCCCGGACAAAGCCCTTAAAATTATTGAGCAAGCGATGAAAATAGAATCAGTTAATGATATTAAAACTGTCATAGGCGAATTGTTTAAGCTTAAGGGCATGGCTTATTTAAAAACAGGCAAATACGATCTATCTGAAAGCCAGTTTGAAAAGTCATATAACTTTTGTGTTAAATATGATTTAATATATGAAAAGTGCTCCACCATGCTGCAGTGGTCTAAACTATGCATATTGACTGAAAATTATGAAAAATCAGTTGAACTGTTAAATCAAATTATTATCACAAGTTCATCAAATAAGTTTAATCCAATAATGAGAGAAGCATTTCATTCTTTGTATTCTATTTATAAAAAGCAGGGAGAGAGTGAAAAAGCATTGCACTACCTTGAAAAATATATAAAGATAAATGATGAAATGTATGATTATGAACAAAGCCAGCTTATGGCTGAAATGAATTTAAACAATACAAAACGTGTGGCAGAACAATATAAACAGCTTTATAAAAGAACAGAGCTTCTATCATCCATAGGGCAGAGAATTATTTCGAATTTAGATTTAACTTTAATTATCCGCATAATACATGAAGAAATAAGCAAGCTTATTGATGTTGATTATTTTGGAATTGCAGTGTATGACAATGAAAAAAACCAGTCGGAATATTATTTTATGAAAAATCATAGAATAATCTGCAGCACCGTAAAATATGATCAGGAAAATACTTTAGGAGGATATTGCATTAAGAACAAAGAAGACATTATTATCGGAAACGAGAAGTTGGAGTTTCAGAAATACTTATATTCAGAACCCCGCGATATTGAAGGATTTGAAGATGAAGACGATAATATTTCCTCCATTATATATACTCCCATGATTATAAATGAAAAAGTCGTTGGATTGATGACTGCTCAAAGTGAAAAGGAAAATCTTTACGGCAAAGATGAATTGAATATCTTGAAAATTTTAGCAAACTACACTGCAATTGCAGTTGAAAATGCCAAGGTATACAAAGAAATCGAGAATATTGCAACATATGACAGTTTGACAAATTTTTTTACTAAAACAGAAATACTGAAAATCGGGGATCAAATTTACGAGAAAGCCAAATACAACAAACAAAGATTCACTGTAATTATGATAGATTTGGATGATTTTAAAATAGTAAATGATACATACGGTCATGTTTACGGAGACAAAGCAATGAGTCTTATTGCTGAAACCATATCAAAATGCATTAGGAATACTGACCATATAGGAAGGTTCGGAGGAGATGAGTTTTTGCTCATATGCTCCGGAACAGGCTTGAAAGAAGCCTTGGAAGTTGCTGAAAGAATAAGAAAAACCATACAAAGCAGTATATTTATATTAGACAGCGAAATAAATGTAAGGATGACAATGAGTTTAGGGGTACATGAATGTGACGAAAATGACGACTCATTTACAGATGTGGTAAAGAGAGCCGATCAATGCCTTTATCTTGCAAAAGAAACAAGAAATACCGTTATGAGTAAATGAACCGAACCGTCTATTAAAAGGTATGTAAAGATTTTACATACTTTTTACATATATATGGTTTTTTTTTTACTGTGAGAAGTTATATTTATCTCAAGAATAGAAAATAAAAGGAGATAAGATATAAAAAATGAAAAAAAGTAAATTATTATCAATAATTACATTGGCATTAATGCTATCAATGGTTTTTGCAGGATGTACACAAGAAACACCCGGAACACCTGCAGCAGATTTTGATTTTGATAAAGATATAACTGTAGTAGCAAGAGATGCTGCATCCGGGACAAGAGGAGCTTTCCATGAAATAATGAACATTATCGTTAAGGAAAATGACACAGAAGTAGACAAATTGGTTGTTGGAGCATTAGAGTTTGATGGTACAGATAAAGTTATAACTGCTATTGAAGGAGACAAATACGGTATTGGTTACATTTCATTAGGTTCAGTAAGTGAAAGAATTAAAGCAGTTGCAGTGGACGGCGTAGAACCGACCGTAGAAAACGTAAGAAGTGGAAGCTATTCAGTATCAAGACCATTTTTGTTGGTTACAAAAGGAACTGAAAGTAAGCTGGTAAAAGATTTCTTAAAGTTTACAGAATCAGCTGAAGGACAGGCTATTACAAATGAAATGAAGTTTATCGGAGCTATTGATGCACCTGGAGAATACACGGCATCAGGTATGTCAGGAACTATTAAAGTGGCAGGCTCAACATCAGTAGCACCTTTAATGGAAAAACTTCAGGAAGCATATAATGAGCTTAACCCTGACGTTACTTTTGAAACTCAGGCACAAGGCTCATCGCAAGGTATAAAGGCTGCAATCGACGGCTCTTATGATATTGGAATGGCTTCAAGAGAATTAAAAGCTGAGGAAGCATCGGAATTAAACAGATACGTACTGGCAATTGATGGTATTGCAGTAATTGTAAATAACGAAAATCCAAAAAGTGATTTAGCAGCAGATGATATAACTAATATATATATAGGCGAAATCACAAAGTGGAATGAAGTTAAATAATGCAAACAAGGCAGTCAAATTTTAATGAAATAGTAATGCAGGCAATATTCTTTCTGTCTGCATTAATTTCCGTTTTAGCAGTCCTTGCCATCTGCCTCTTTCTGTTTATGAGAGGTATTCCTGCCATTTCGGAAATAGGTTTTACGGATTTTATATTTAATGAAAAATGGGGACCTGTCAACATTCCTGCTTCTTACGGAATACTGTCAATGATTGTAGGTAGCATTTATGTAACGGCTGGAGCAATTGTTATAGGTGTGCCCATAGGTTTAATGTGTGCTATATTTTTATCTGAATTTTGTCCGGATAATATTTATAAAATTGTGAAGCCGGCAGTTAATTTGTTGGCGGGCATACCTTCAATAATTTACGGTTTCTTCGGAATGCAGGTAATTGTACCCTTTGTGAGAGAAAATTTTGGAGGAAACGGATACAGCATACTTTCAGCTTCAATAATTTTGGGAATTATGATACTACCTACAATTATTTCTATAAGTGAATCCTCTATAAGGGCTGTTCCGGAAAGTTATGCTGAAGGCTCCTATGGTATTGGAGCAACAAAGGAAGAAACAGTTTTCAAGGTAATGGTTCCGGCTGCTAAATCAGGAATCTTAACTTCAATTATCTTAGGTATAGGTAGGGCGATAGGTGAAACCATGGCTGTTGTGATGGTGGCAGGTAATGCCGTTATGCCTCTCAATAAAATTGAGCTTCTAAAACCAATCAGAACATTAACTACCAATATTGTTACGGAAATGAGCTATGCTTCTGGACTTCATGAATCAGCTCTTATATCCACGGGGGTAGTTTTGTTTGTATTTATAATAATTTTAAATGCATCTTTAAGCCTTATAAGCTCAAAGACTCAAAGAAATTAATCCGAGGTGCAATATGGATAGAACTTTAGATAATTTAAAACAAAGAAAAGTAAAAGCTTTTCTGTTTAAGAGTTTTGTATGGTTTTGTGGAATATTGACAGTGGGAATATTAATATATATACTATTATTTATACTATTGAAAGGTGTTCCGAAAATTAACTTAAAGTTTTTGTTCGGAGAATACAATTCAGAAACACTTTCTGTATTTTCATCTATGGTTACGACTGTGCAAATGATTGTATTGTCACTTTTAATATCAGTACCAATCGGTGTATTTTGTGCAATTTACCTTGCAGAATATGCCAAGAGAGGCAATAAAGCAGTCAAGGTAATAAGACTTGCCATAGACACCTTGGCGGGAATACCTTCAATTGTATACGGTTTGTTTGGTATGATATTTTTTGTGCAGATTCTTGGATTCAGAGCATCAGTTTTGTCAGGAATATGTACAATATCAATTATGATACTGCCGGTAATTATAAGCTCATCGGAAGAAGCCATAAAATCTGTTCCTGACACTTATCGTGAAGGAAGTTTAGGATTAGGTGCAACGAGGCTTCGAACAGTGTTTCGCATAGTCCTTCCAACAGCAATGCCCGGTATACTTGCAGGAATTATTCTTGCAATCGGACGTATTGTGGGAGAAACTGCAGCACTGATATTCACAAGCGGAACTAATGTTTTAAAAAACCCGTCATTAAATTTGATGGCATCACAAAGAACCCTAGCAATCCATATGTATATGCTTGCCAGTGAGGGGCTGCCTCATTCAAGAGATATGGCATTTGCTACAGGGTCAATTTTAATCTTGGTAGTGTTTGTAGTGAACTATGCTACAACTAAGCTTGCAGGCAGAATAGGGAGGAGCCAATGACCGACAAAATAAAAATAGAAAATGTTGATTTGTTTTACGGGGATTTTCAAGCTCTTAAAAATGTAAATATGAATATAAAGGAAAATGAAATAACTGCTTTTATAGGACCATCAGGATGCGGAAAATCCACATTGCTTAAATCATTGAACAGGATGAATGATTTAATCGAAGGTGTTAAAATTACGGGCAGAATACTTTTGGATGATGTGGATATATACAAGGATATGGATGCGACTGTTCTAAGAAGAAGGGTCGGCATGGTTTTTCAAAAGCCCAATCCGTTTCCCATGAGTATTTACGAGAATGTGGCATACGGTCCAAAGACACATGGTGTTAAAGGTAAAGCGCAATTAGATGAAATTGTGGAAAAAAGTCTTCGCTCTGCAGCCATGTGGGATGAAGTTAAGGATAGACTAAAAAAAAGCGCCTTGGGATTATCCGGAGGCCAGCAGCAGAGACTTTGCATTGCAAGAGCATTTTCTGTTAATCCGGAGGTTATATTGCTGGACGAACCGACTTCAGCCCTTGACCCCATATCCACCATGAAAATAGAAGATTTGCTGGTTGAAATAAAAAAAGATTATACGATAATAATAGTTACACATAATATGCAGCAGGCAACCAGAATTTCTGACAAAACAGCATTCTTCCTTGTTGGAGAGATTATTGAGTTTGATGAAACAGAAAGACTGTTTTCAATGCCTAAAAATAAAAAAACCGAAGATTATATTACCGGAAGATTCGGATAAAAGGAGGATATTATGAGAAATAGATTTGACCGGGAGCTTGATACATTAAATCTTGAACTTATAAAGATGGGAAGCATGATTGAAAGTGCAATTGAGTACAGTTCTAAAGCACTCATAAACCAGGACCTGTCATTGGTTAAAAAAGTTAATGAATTAGAAATAGAAATTGACGATATGGAAAGAACTATCGAGTCACATTGCCTAAAACTGTTACTGCAGCAGCAGCCGGTGGCATCTGACCTTAGAATTATAAGCACTGCACTGAAAATGATTACTGATATGGAAAGAATCGGAGATAATGCGGAAGATATAGCAGAGATTACAAAAAATTTAGTTAATCAGAAGTTTATAAAGGACATTGTTCATATTCCCCAAATGGCAGAAGAAACTACCGGCATGGTAAAAAGAAGTATTGATGCATTTGTTAACAAGGATAAAAAACAAGCGGAAGAAGTGTGTCGCTCAGACGATATAGTTGATAATTTATTTGATATTATCAAAGAAGAATTAATAGAAAAAATACAGGAAAACAAAAGTAACGGCGAGCAGGCTATTGATTTGCTGATGATTGCAAAATACTTTGAAAGAATAGGGGACCATGCGGAAAACATAGCAGAATGGGTTATATTTTCAATAACAGGAGAACA
>ENA-UOOM01001603-UOOM01001603.1-fermentation-metagenome-genome-assembly--contig:-NODE-1603-length-21117-cov-63.797740_pt1 | contig 21117 bp, 18 predicted proteins | sample MGYA00245781_ERZ724031 | MGnify/ENA primary metagenome ERZ724031 (study PRJEB28704, sample SAMN03018317) | fermentation metagenome | biome: anthropogenic terrestrial biome; feature: soil... | reverse complement strand
CTCAGATCAATGCCTACAATGATTTGGTTTTGGAGCGAAACAGGCTCTCGCGCATTGCTTCGAGCAGTAACCAGTCCATGATCGACTTGAATAACCGGATAGAATCCACTTTCAATTCCGTGAAATCGGGCTTGCAAAACGAGAAGAACAACCTGGAAATTCAGCAACGCGACATTTCCGCCATGTATTACCGGAATAACGCCCGGATACGGGCTATCCCCCGCCAGGAAAGGGTCTACTCCGACATAAAACGCCAGCAGAACATCAAGGAAGAATTGTTTTTGTATCTTCTTCAAAAAAAAGAGGAAAAATACATGAATATGGCTTCGGTCGAGCCCAACACCAAACTGGTGGATAATATTCGCCTCCTGGGTGCCGTATCACCAAACCGAAGAATGATCGGATTGTTGTTTTTCGCCCTGGGATTGGTTATACCTGTTGCCTGCATTAAAATAAAGGACCTGTTGCGATATCAGGTTAGCGACAAGGAAGAACTGGAAGAACTGACTCCGGTTCCTGTCCTGGGTGAAATTCCCCAGGTTTCTCACAGTGAACATATTGTCATCCGGGAAAACAACAATGATAATTTCAGCGAAATGATGAGGCTGCTAAGAGCCAACCTGTTATTCGTTATCGACAGTAAAGAAAAAAAGGTAATCAATATGCTGTCGAGCATCAGTGGAGACGGGAAAACATTCGTTACCATCAATATGGCCATGAGCTTAGCCCTGCTCGATAAAAAAGTGTTGATCGTTGAGCTGGATATTCGTAAGCCCAAGCTGTCAGATTACCTGGGAATAGACAATAAAAAGGGGATTACCCTCTATTTGTCGGGAAACCTGAACAAAGAAGAACTGGTGAAACCCTCAGGAGTTCATCCCAATCTGTCGGTCATTACCGCCGGGTCCATCCCGCCTAATCCCAACGAATTATTAGCGAAACCTCTGTTGGATGAACTGATAAGCGATCTGCGAAGAGATTTTGATTTTATAATTATTGATACGGCGCCAGTAGGAGTGGTTTCCGACAGTTTTCTACTGAATCGTCTTGCCGATGTGAATCTTTATGTTATTCGAGCGGACTATACGCCCAAGAAATTCATTGAAGACGCGGCAAGATATTACAAAGAGGACAAGCTTACCCGAATGTATTTCGTCCTGAACTCAGTAAACATGAATGCCATCGCCTACCGTTACGGATATGGCAAAAAATACGGATACGGATACGCGTAAAGCAGAAATACCAGCATAAAACATTGACTTAAAACAAAAAAGACAGACAAATGAATTAAAAAACGCAGAACAATGAAACTCAATGGTGCGAAAATAATTGACCTTCCGAAAAATTTGGACAGAAGAGGAAATTTATCCGTGATAGAAGAACTTAAAAACATCCCTTTCAAAATAAAAAGGGCCTACTGGATTTACGATGTACCCGGTGGGGAAGTCAGGGGAGGCCACGCATACAAACGGAATCAGGAATTTATTGTTGCCCTTTCGGGCAGTTTCGATGTGATCCTTGACAACGGAAAGGAGCGACAGATATTTTCTTTGAACCGGTCTTATTATGGGCTGTATGTTCCTAAAGGGATATGGAGGCAAATGCAGAATTTCTCCACCAACTCCCTGGCACTTATTTTGGCATCCATCAGGTTCGATGTAGCCGACTATGTATATGACTACGAATTGTTTAAACAAATGGCAAATGAAAAAAACGAACATCTATGATTGTTCTATAATAGAAATAGACAAGCACCATCACGAGAAAGGAAACATCAGTGTAGTGGAAAACGGCAAAACGGTTCCTTTTCATGTAAAGCGTGTGTATTACCTCTACGATGTGCCAGGGGGAGAGTCACGGGGTGGCCACGCACACAAAGAGTTGCAGCAATTCATCGTAGCAGCCAGCGGCAGTTTCGATGTAACACTGGATGATGGCGAATTGAAAAGGACATTCACCATTAATCGTCCCTATCGCGGATTACTTGTTGTTCCTGGCATCTGGAGGGAGCTGGACAATTTTTCTTCCGGATCAGTTTGCCTGGTTTTAGCCTCTTCGGAATATTCTGCCGATGATTATATAAGAGATTACAACGAATTTAAAGAATACAAAAAATGAGATATATCCATCCGCGAACGGACGTTCTTTCCCAAAACATAGGCGAAGACACAACAATCTGGCAATTTTGCGTGATATTGCCCGACGCACAGATCGGAAGCAACTGCAATATTTGCGCGCATGTATTCATCGAAAACAAGGTTGTGATCGGTAACAACGTGACCATCAAAAGCGGGGTACAGTTGTGGGACGGGATAACCATTGAAGACAACGTATTTATCGGGCCCAACGTGACATTCACCAACGAGCTGATTCCGCGGTCAAAAGCGCACGACACCTCAAAATTTAAACCCACCCTGGTGAAAAAAGGAGCGTCCATTGGCGCAAACGCAACGATACTTCCCGGACTCGTGATTGGAGAATATTCCTTTATCGGCGCCGGAAGCATCATCACGAAGGACATTCCCGATTATTCGTTTTGGTATGGAAATCCGGCTACTCAAAAAGGGTACATAACCGAAGAGGGTATTTTACTGGATATGGACAAAAGAGACAAGAATGGAGTAAAGCATATATTAAAGATCGACACAGATGATTAAATTTCTCGACATACAGAAAATTACACAGAAATACACCGGGGAAATCCATCAGGCCGCATCCCGGGTAATCGATTCGGGCTGGTACCTGCTTGGCGAAGAAAATAAACGATTCGAGAACAACTACGCCGGATTTATCGGCACCCGTTATTGCGTGGGCGTTGCCAACGGTCTGGATGCCTTGCGGATAATCCTCAAGGCATACATGGAATTAGGCATCATGAGCGAGGGAGACGAAATTATTGTACCCGCAAACACGTTCATTGCTTCTATCCTCGCCATTACCGACAACCGGCTAGTTCCGGTGTTGGTCGAACCAGATATCCGTACGTATCAGCTGGACGACACCAAAATTGAAGCGGCCATCTCCCCCAGAACAAGGGGGATCATGATCGTCCACCTTTACGGGCAATGCGCGTACACCGACAGAATCGGAGAGATCTGTAAAAAACACGATTTAAAACTTATTGAAGATAATGCCCAGGCAAGCGGATGCAAGTTTAACGGAAAGACGACAGGCTCTTTGGGAGACGCGGCCGGCCACAGCTTTTATCCCGGCAAGAACCTGGGGGCTTTTGGCGATGGCGGTGCCATTACTACCGACGACAAAAAACTGGAGGAAACGGCACGGGCATTGGCCAATTACGGTTCCAACACCAAATACATATTCGATTACCAGGGGCTTAACAGCAGGCTGGATGAGTTCCAGGCAGCTATTCTGGATATAAAACTGAAGTACCTCGACAAAGACAACCAACGACGAAAAGAAGTGGCCCGCTATTACCTGACCCATATCCATCATCCGGATATCGTACTGCCTGAAGTAAACGACTGGGATGCACACGTGTTTCACCTGTTTGTGATTCGCTCGGGGCATCGCGATGCGTTGCTTCACCATCTCAACGGAAACGGGATTCAGGCACTTATCCACTATCCAGTTCCACCCCACAAACAGAAGGCATACAAAGAGTGGAGCGACCTGCCTTTGCCGGTCACCGATAAAATTCACAACGAAGTCCTGAGCCTGCCTATAAGCCAGGTACTCTCCGATGAAGAAGTTGAAACCGTGACAAAAACAGTGAATTCCTTTCATCCGAACAATTCGAAAAGAACAACATGAACAAGCATCAATCCTCATACCGGCAGATCATGAAAGCGACTTCTCTTTTTGGCGGAGTTCAGGTCTTTCAAATCGTCATCTCCATCGTGCGCTCGAAATTTGTAGCACTCCTCCTCGGGCCGGCTGGTATGGGTATCGTGGGACTGCTGACCTCCACCACCGGCTTGGTAGCTGGCCTAACTAACTTCGGTCTGGGCACAAGTGCCATCAAAAATATTTCCGAAGCAAATGCCACAGGAGATGAGCAACGTATATCGACGGTAATCTCCGTTATGCGCCGGTTGGTCTGGATCACAGGCATCCTCGGAGCCGTTGTGACGCTTCTCTTCTCGCCCTGGTTAAGCCAGTTCACGTTTGGCAATAAAGAATATACGGCTGCCTTTGCCTGGATTTCCGCCACACTACTTTTCAGCCAATTGAGTACGGGGGAACTGGTGTTGCTGCAGGGGCTTCGTAAGTTGCAAGATTTAGCAAAGGCCAACGTCTACGGCAGCATCGCTGGACTTCTGATTACTGTTCCGCTCTATTACAGATTCGGAGTTGAGGGAATTGTGCCTGTTATTATCCTCACGGCATTGATCACCCTGTTTTTCTCCTGGCACTTCGCAAAAAAGACAAAGATCAGAAAGACAACGATCAACCGGGCAATCACCGTCGCCGAAGGCAAAAGCATGCTGGTTATGGGCTTTATGATAAGCCTCAGCGGACTGATATCGATTGCCGCTGCATACTTGCTCCGGATATTCATCAACCGCACGGGGAACATGGCAGATGTTGGTTTGTACAATGCGGGATTCGCCATCATCAATACCTACGTGGGCATGATTTTTACGGCAATGGGAACTGATTACTACCCCAGGCTATCAGCCGTGGCAAACAGCAACGAACAGTGTGCCCGGAACGTCAATCAGCAGTCTGAAATTGCGCTGCTGATACTGGCTCCCGTGCTGATCGGGTTCCTTGTTTTTATTCATTGGGCCATTATCCTCTTATACTCCACACAATTTTTAGCCATAACGGGAATGATATACTGGGCATCCCTGGGCATATTTTTCAAAGCAGTAAGCTGGGCAATCGCCTTTGTTTTTCTGGCAAAAGGGGCGAGCAGGCTGTTTTTCTGGAACGAGTTAACCGGGAACACCTATACACTAGGCTTTAGCCTGCTGGGATACCATTTTGGTGGATTAACGGGGTTGGGGGTTTCGTTCCTGATGGTTTACATGATCTACCTCATACAGGTATATGTCATTGCAAAAGTAAAGTACCACTTTTCGTTCACCTCCTCCTTCTTAAAGATTTTTGCCGTCCAATTCTCGTTGGCATTGATGAGTTTTGCCATAGTAAACCTAATAGAAAAACCCTATACATACGTTATCGGAACATTGCTCATCGGAGTCTCCTGCTGGTATTCCTACCTGGAACTGGAGAGCAGAATCGGATTAAAAGAGATTATCCGGGGTTTTCTACAAAAATACAGAAACAAATAATGATTTATGAATAATACAGGTACACCTTTAGTTTCGATCATCATCATCACGTACAACAGCTCAAGATACGTGCTGGAGACGCTGGAAAGTGTGAAAGCCCAGACGTGGGACAATATTCAGCTGATCGTGAGTGACGACGCGTCTAAGGACGACACAGTCCAGCTCTGTACGGATTGGATCGAAAAAAATCGGCAGCGATTTTACGAATCAAAAATTATTACGGTAGAAAAAAACACGGGAATAGCCGCAAATTGTAACCGTGGAATACAGGCAACCACAGGAGAATGGGTTAAGCTGATTGCCGGCGACGACGCCTTACTCGACAACTGCGTTACCGATAACCTTGCGTACGCAGGCCGCTTTCCCAAAGCCTCCTTCATTATATCGGAAGTGCAGGAAATGGATGAAAACAGCGTGCCGGCAAAAAAGGAAACCATCAATGAGGGATTGATCTATTTTGCCAGCCGCTCATCCGTCAAGGAGCAGCTAAAGGCCTATGCGCGCTGGCCCGTGTTTCTGAATACGCCAACTTTTTTCTACAAGAAGGAACTGATCAACAGCATTGGGTTTTGCGACGAGGAATTCAAAATCTACGAAGACATGTCCATGGTATTTAGAATTATCGGCAAAGGCATTAAAATACATTACATGAATAAACCGACGGTCAGGTACAGGATTCACAAAAACTCACTCTCCAGAAACGATTCCGTGGAAAACCTGAGAAAAAAAGAGGCCCTGAAAATTTTCAACAAATACAGGAAACAGAATTTGAATATATTCAATCCCATTGATTTATCGATCTATTACGAAAACTGGCTGCGGTATAAATACAAAGGGTTCAAGGGGCACAAAGGTGTCCCCCTCCTGTTGAAATTCAGCCTGTTCTACTGGTACTTGAAATTCAACGGAGTAAGGTCATACTGATACAATGTTTAAATAAAGAAAGATATGCGCGTTTTTTGGATAACACACGATGTGTTTGAGGTTTTCTTCCCCTACGTCAAGGGCCAGCCCACAAAAGGCGGGTCCTGGGTTGCCCCTCTGTTTTACAATATCCTCCAACAACCCGGCATAACGCTTGCATCCGTCACTCCCGTGATAAATGGAAACGAACAGAAGCAGGAAATAGATGGCGTTGTGTATTATTCCATACGCATCAGCAAGAACGAAAACGCGTCAGTAATGAGCGCCAATCTGGCGAACAGATACTTGTCCGTAATAAACGATTTTCAGCCTGATATTATCCACATTCACGGCACCGAAAAGAATTTCGCCCTCCTGCGTAAGTACGTGGATACAAAAATTCCGATTGTCTGCTCCATACAGGGCATCGTATCTTCCTGCCTGGATTACCTGAAATACAGCGTGGCCAATGCCGGGTTAAAAAAACACCGGTCCGTCAAAAACAGAGTCGGGCGCGGTGGAGTGAACTCCACGTTGCGGAAATGGAGAAAATACAGTGACATTGAAAAAGAGGTATACAGGATCAACCGGTATTTTATCGGAAGAACGGCCTGGGACAAAGCGCAGCTGGCAGCTATGAATGCAGGGGCCTCTTACTTCCACGGAGAAGAGCTGTTACGCCCTGCCTTTTACCAACATGTGTGGAAGATCGATGAATGCGAACGTCACCGGATATTTGTCCCCTCGGCCGAATATCCGTTAAAAGGATTTCACACCTTACTGCAGGCCGCTGCAATTCTGAAAAGGCAATTTCCCGAAGTAAAAATAGTCGCACCCTTGTCTTCCTTTACACTGAAATCCTCCAAGATAAAAGATGTATTCATTGGAGAAGATTATTCCAATTACCTGAAAAGCGAAATCAGGAAATTGAAATTAACGGAAAACATTATTCTGCGCAAAAGGTTGTCGGCCGACGAAATGGCCGCTGAATACAGCAAGGCGCACCTGTTTGTTCTGCCCTCATTCCTGGAAAACAGCCCCAATTCACTGGGAGAAAGCATGATGACGGGAACGCCTTGCGTAGCTTCGTCTGTTGGCGGGGTAACGTCCATTGTAAAGGATAATGAAAGTTCACTCCTGTTCTCACCGGGAGACTATGTGTTCCTGGCTTATCAGATAGCCCGGATTTTTTCCGATGATGAACTGGCATTGAAGATTAGTGCAAACGCCAGGGAGATTGCCCTCAGACGGCACAACATCACGCAAACCTCCCGGCAATATTACCAGATTTATTCCGAAATTATAAAACAACACCATGAAAGTAGTACAGATTCTTCACGAGCTTAAATTCTCAGGAGCGGAAATAATGTACGTTGACGCGTCCTCCTATTTTCAACACAAGGGATGTGAACTGACCGTTATGGCCACTGCTCCTGACCAGGGCGAGTATTCCCGGCATTTTGAGCAAGCAGGCTACAAGGTTGTTCACAGGCCCTATCCCGGCGGATGGAATATAATTGCACGCATCCGGTACTGGATCTGGTTCACAGAGTTTCTGACAAGGGAAAACTACGATGTGGTCCATATCCACAGCCATGCGATCATGTGGGAGATGGCACTTTGTGCGTGGCTGGCCGGCAAACGATCCGTGTATACCTTTCACAGTATTTTTGTTTCTCACTTTTACAGTTATCCCTATCATGTGTTGCAACGATGGTCGGCCAAAAAAATATTCAGGTGCCGGTTCCAGAGCATCAGCCATTCGGTTTATGAGCACGAATTGAAACATTACCGCAACAAAACGAAAAAGGTATACAACTGGTACGGAGAAAACCGGTTCTTTCCAGCTTCGAATGGAGAGAAAATTAAATACAGGGAGGAGCTGGGGATTCCCGCAGATGCTCTGGTAATAATCTCCATCGGTGGCTGTAGTTCCATCAAAAGGCACGAAGAAATTATCAAGGCGCTGCCGCTCATTACGAAGCATTATCCCAACCTGCAGTACCTGCATTTAGGGAAGGGAGAAGCAGAAAAAGGAGAAAGGGAGCTGGCCGTAGAACTGGGTGTAGACAAATGCGTCCGGTTCTTCGGCAACCAGACGGATATCCGCAGGTACCTGGTAGCATCTGACATATACCTGATGACGAGTAAACACGAAGGGATCTCCATCACGACCATCGAGGCGATGGCTTGCGGAATCCCCGCAATACTCTACAACGTAACTGGACTGAGGGATTTCAACCAGACAGGGGAAAACAGCCTGCTTATTCCCGAAGACCATACCATCCTGGCGGAAAAAATAATCTACCTGCACACACATCCCGAGGTTTCAACCAGACTTTCCGCCCGTGCAAAGGAAATGGTGAACGAGACGTATCATTTGAAAAAAAATGCAGAAGAGATATACCAACTTTATTCTTGACAAGAACAAATGAATACCGTTAACAAACAGATAATAAGTCAAGCCATTCCGGTGACCATTCTGGTGCTCACCGTTTATTCCGTATTGTCTTTTGCCAAACGGTGGCGCTCCATCACTTCCGTTCTAAACAACACCACGATTGTCTGGGTATTGTCAATAATTATTTTAGCTGTATTCTTCCTGGCAAGGTATTCTTTCTTCGACAGGAAAAACGAACAAAACCTTAGGATTGTCTGGATATATTTGCTTTGGAACATTGTCTGCATCGTAAGAGGGATGCTTGTTGCTGAAATATACTGGGACTGGAAAGGATTGATAAGTAACGCAATGGCACTTCTGCTTCCCATTGTGGCTTATTCGGCAACCAACAAGAAGGTTGTGCAATATATGCTTTCGTATTACGTAAGGTACGTGCTACCTCTCTTTTTAATCTTCGCACTTATCCTGCGTGCAGACGCATATGGATTTTACCTGATTCCGATGAGTTTCTTGCTGTTGTTCTTACCGGCACTTACCCTGCGTCAGAAAATCCTGGTAATAACCGTAACGTTGGTGGTAATAACCGCGGACCTGGGAGCACGTAGCAATGTCATAAAATTTGGCGTTCCTTTACTCATACTGGGTTTTTATTACTTGCGGAGCATGATTACTGTGAAGGTTATGGAAGCAGTCCGGCTCTCCTTGTTTGTCATACCCGTAGTATTGTTTCTGCTGGGGGTCAGCGAGATCTTCAACGTTTTTAAAATGGACGATTACGTGAAAGGAGATTACACCACCGTAGGAACGGATGAATTTGGTAACCGTGTGGAAATAAACGTTACCACAGATACACGTACTTTCATCTATTCCGAAGTGCTTCAATCGGCGATAAACAACAACTACTGGCTGTTGGGACGCACACCGGCCCGGGGAAACGATTCTGAAATATTCGGAGAAAGAGCATACGAGCTGACCCGAAGAAGCGAGCGATTAGCCAATGAAATTGGATTGGCCAACGTGTTTACCTGGACAGGTATAGCGGGTGTAATCCTTTATACGTTGATCTTTTTAAGGGCTTCCTATTTAGCCGTAAACAGATCAGCAAACATATACGCGAAAATGCTGGGTATTTACATTGCCTTCCGGTGGCTGTATGCCTGGGTAGAAGATGTCAATAACTTCTCCCTCAACTACTTCATGTTATGGGTGATGATTGGATTGTGTTTTTCATATACTTTCCGGGAGATGACCAACAAAGAAGTTGCCGTGTGGGTGCGCGGCATTTTTGATGTCCGCTATATCCGCCTGCAAAATCATTTGATTAAAAAAGAAAAACAATGGGAAAAGAAATAGCTGTTTTACTCACGTGCCACAACAGAAAAGCCCAAACACTCACGTGCCTGGCATCCCTGTTTGAAGCAGAACTCCCACCGGATGTTCAACTGGATGTCTTTTTAACAGATGACGGCTCAACGGACGGGACGGAAGAGGCGGTAAAAGAACTGTACCCGCAGGTTACCGTACTAAAAGGCGGAGGTACTTTATTCTGGGCCGGCGGAATGCGCCTGGCTTGGAAAAAAGCCACCCAGAAGAAATCATACAATGCTTATTTACTGATAAATGACGATGTTAAGTTAAAGCATGACTTTATCATGAATCTGATGAAAGCCGAAGAGCATTCACTCCGGCAAACAGGCAAGACGGGAATTTACTGCGGCACAACGATAGACGGAAAAACCGGAAAAGTAACCTACGGCGGCTCCCGGATCAAAACCAACCACGTTATCGTGAAAAGTCAACTGCTCTCCCCACAGGCCCAACCGCAGGAATGCCAGATTGCAAACGCCAATATACTGTGGGTCAGCAGAGAAGCAGTAGACCAGGTGGGTATTCTCGATGATCGCTTCACGCACGGTATTGCAGACTACGACTATTCACTGCGGGCCCGCAAAAGAGATGTTCCGGTTTACGTGGCACCTAACGTATGCGGAGTGTGTCCGGATGATCACGGGAAAAGCTGGAAAAGAGGAAATCTACCGTTAAGGGACCGGATTGCGTACTTGAAGAGTCCTAAAGGATTGGCGTATAATGAGTATTTGTTTTACGTAAAGAGGCATTTTCCGATGTTTCTCCCCTACTCTTTCGTGATGTTGTGGATGAAGACGTTTTTCCCGTTTTTGTGGGACAGGTTCAAGAACTAAAGATGTATCGTAAAAAAAGTAAAGAAGTATGAACAGGCAAAGAAAGAAAATACTGATGTTTCACCCGTCCCTTGCACCCTACAGACTTGATCAGTTTAATTCGCTGAACGAGCTGTTCGATCTGACGGTGGTTTTTCTTTTCGACAACATCTGGAACAACAAGATGGATCAGAGTAAACTCCTGGACCATTGCAGATTTAAGGTTCTCTACTTACTGAAAGGGCCACGCCGGAAAGGGAAAGTATTCTTCCGTTTTGGCATGTACAGGATGATCCGGAAGATACAACCCGACATAATTATGGGGTTTGAATATTCTCTGACGACCCAGTTGCTGATTCTCTGGAAACAGCTAGGCATCATCACTCAAAAAATAGGAACTACCCTGGACGACAGTATAGACATGTGCCACCACATGCAATCGAAATTACGAAATTTGGCCCGAAAACGGTCTGTAAAACATTTGGATTTTTGGGTGGTCATGTCTGCAGAGGTATCGGAGTTTTACAAAAACAAGTTCAACTTGAAAGAGCATCAGCTTATCGTCTCACCCATATTGCAAAAACCGGAAAGATTGAGGGAAAACGCCCGGAAATTGGAGGAGATCGCACAACAATATGTTCGGGAATACGACCTCGAAGGTAAAAAGACACTGTTGTTTGTGGGAAGGCTAATCCCCGAAAAAGGGCTTTCCGTTTTTTTGAGTACTCTATCCTCCCTGTTGCTCGAAGCTGATAACCTGAAGTTCGTCATCGTCGGGGAAGGAAGAGAGCTCTCCTCCTTACAAGAAATAATGGAAGATCAGCAATTGCGTGGAAAAGTTATGTTTGCAGGGAGACTAGAGGGAGAGGAACTCCATGCCTGGTATGCCTGCGGGTCAGGATTAGTCTTGCCGAGCTTGTTCGAACCTTTTGGAGCCGTTGTGAACGAAGCATTGATTTTCGGGATGCCGGTACTGTGTTCTCAATATGCCGGAGCAGCAAGTTTGATAACTCCTGAACGAGGAATCCTGTTTGATCCAAAGAACAGAAACGACACCTTGGAGAAAACGGAACGTTTTCTGGAAATGATTCAATCCGTAAAAGAGGTACGCTTGGCAGAAAGGCCTTCATTAATGGGGAATTACCAATTGCAGTTCAATAAAGAATGGGAAAAACTGACCTGACGGATTCGACTTAGATACACATAAAAAACTATGCGCAACAAACAAAAGGACATACTCTACCTGCTTCATCTACCACCACCGGTGCACGGATCTTCCATTGTTGGTGAATTTGTTAAAGAAAGCCCGTTGATCAACAACTCCTTTCACGGCAGGTATATTAACTTGCTCATGTCCCGTTCAGTAAACGAGACCGGTAAAACTAGTTTTATCAAACTGTTCCGATTCATTGCAATCTGGATCGAACTCTTCGGGAAACTTATTCACCGCAGGCCAGACCTCTGTTATTATGCCCTTTCAACCACCGGTGCCGCCTTTTACAAGGACTGTTTTCTGGTAGGATTACTACGCATTTTTCGCGTAAAAACAATATACCACCTTCACAACAAAGGGATCCGGCATAACCAGCACAAAAAGGTAAACGACCTGCTCTACCGGTTTGTTTTTAAAAACACCAGCGTCATCCTCCTGTCGGAGCAGCTGTACCTGGATGTAGAAAGGTATGTTTTACCCTGGAAAGTTTATTATTGTCCCAACGGGATCAAAGACTACCAGGTGGAAACAGAACTTTTGTCCCTTCAAGAAGACAAGACGTTAAAGATCCTTTTCTTATCCAATCTCTTTACAACGAAAGGAGTTTTTGACCTGATTGAAGCTTGTTCACTCTTAAAAGAGAAAGGATACCGGTTTACATGCGATTTCATAGGCGGGGAAGGAGACGTGAACGAACAACAGTTCAACGATTACGTAAAACAAAAAAAACTGACGAACCAGGTAAAGTATCTTGGAAAAAGGTTTGGGAAACTGAAAGAAATGGCTTACGAACAGGCTGATGTTTTTGTGCTACCCACCTATTATCCGAACGAATGCTTCCCGTTGGTTATTCTGGAAGCCATGCAGCACAGCCTACCCGTTATTTCCACCTTTGAGGGAGGCATTCCCGATATGGTAAAAGACGGAATCAACGGTTTCCTGATTCCGCAACGTAACGTCATTGCCCTGGCAGAAAGGTTGGAGTTGCTGGTGCGGTACCCGCTGTTGCGAAAGCAGATGGGAAAGGACGGAAGGATGAAATACGAAAATAATTTCACCCTCAGTATTTTTGAACACAAGTTACTTTCCATTTTACAAGATGCGATTAAATAACCCTTATTTGCTAGAAAATGCTTACAGACATTACAAAAACACTGTACAGAAGGTATTTTGACACCGACCCAAGTCCGTTTATATCAGAAGCATTTCTCGGGCTGGTTGAGAATAAGACAGAACGGCTGATCAGGCTGATGGACGAAGAGGAAAAGTCTATCGGATTAATTCTTGGCTTGAAGGACGATATTCTCTGTTCACCTTTTTCAGCTCCTTTTGGCGGCTTTCACTATACACACGAACATGTATCGTACAGTGTTATATTCAATTACCTCTCTGACTTAAAATTATTTGTGAACGAACAGGGATTCAAGCGGGTAGTCATCACCTTACCGCCCAACCCCTATCAGAACAACATGAACGCGAAATTCATAAATGCGTTTGTCAGGTTGGGATTCACTATGGCTACCCCCGATATACAGAACTGTGTGAACCTGAAGAAATTCGACGGGAACTGGACAAAAAACACGGTGGGCCAGAATTGCAGAAGGGCAATAAAACATCAGCTCTCCTGCAGCATTGTTACAGACGAAGCATCTAGGAAAGACGCTTATGACGTGATTTTCCGGAATCGTGTCGAGCAAGAACGGGAAATACACATGACTCTCGAGGACATACTGAAAGTGAATGAAATCCTGCCGGTCGATTTCTTCCTGGTAAAAGACAGCGATGGATGCAATATCGGAGCAGGAATTTTTTATAGGGGACACAGCAAGATCGTTCAGGGCATTTTCCTGGGCGACGACATGGAAAAAAGATCGCTGGGGATAATAGACTTCCTGGTCATGAATATCTACGAACACTATAAAAAGATGGACTTCGATTACATCGATCTGGGAATATCCAGCATGTGCGGAGATCCTAACGTCGGATTAATCCGGTTTAAAGAAATCCACAACTGTGAGACATCACTCAGGTTCACCTTTTGGTGGAGCCCTGACAACAATCAATCATTTCAAATTAACCCTAAAAAATAAGCAATATGTTACACGAATTTAACTTGTTCAACGGGTCTTTACAAGAGATCAATCCGTCAAAAAAACTGATCACCACACTCAATGCCCACTCGTTTAATACACTACATAAAGACATTTATTTCCGGGAAGCCCTGAAGTCGAGCGACATGCTGCTACCCGACGGAGTAAGTATCGTCTGGGCGCTTCGCCTGTTAATCGGCGAAAAATTAAAAAAGATTGCCGGAGCGGATCTGTTCCGGTACGAAATGGATCGGATCCACTCAACGAAAGGGAAATGTTTCTTTCTGGGAAGTTCGGAAAAGACGTTGAACCTCATCCGGGAGAGAGCAGCAAAGGAGTATCCCTACGTAGAGGTCTACAGCTACTCACCGCCTTACAAACCGGAATTCAGCGATGAAGAGAGCCAAAGGATGGTAGACGCAGTCAATGAAATCGAACCCGACGTCCTCTTTATCGGCATGACGGCGCCCAAGCAAGAAAAATGGGCCTTCAAGTATTACCCTCAGTTAAAAGCGGGCCACATCTGTTGCATCGGCGCCGTATTCGACTTCTACGCCGGAACCGTGAAAAGAGCACCCGGCTGGATGATATCCATCGGCATGGAATGGTTTTACCGGCTAATCAAAGAACCTAAGCGCATGTGGCGCAGGTACCTCATCGGTAATACATTATTCATCAAGCATATCCTGAAGGAAAAACTGGTGGCACTCTATCATTATAAAAACACTCGGCCCCGTGTAGTATTTCGCGATTTACTCTAAAAGGCTAAAAGACAAGGCATCCTTGTTTTTCAGCATAAACGCAACAAAGCATGTACAACGTATTCTATTTTATTATTTCGCAGTTATGGAAACAGATCACCCGGGAATAAGGTTCTTTTATCTTTTAATAGACTTGTTTCTTTTGAACTTAGCGGTCTTTATTGTTTTTCAGTTTAGCCCGGTTCACGATTATATGGACGTACCCCGAAGGAACCTGTATTATCTACACGCGAATATCTCGGAAATTATTGCATATACCTTGTACGGTAAAAGAAATTTCTTCTTCACTGACAAATACAGGTACCGGTTGAGAATTATCAGCATACGTTTCCTTGTTTTGATCATCACCCTTTTTGCGCTGGGAGAGATCTTCCTTCCCAAAGGGTATCACCGGGTGTTTTTATTGGAGTATGTGGCATTCTTTTTCCTGTTCAAGGTAGTAGTGTTTTATTTCATTTACCAACTCCATCGATATCGCTACGCGAAGGGATATTCATTCAACAGGGTGATTATATTGGGTACAAACAACTCGAGTCGGGTAGTTGGAAAAATACTCAATAACAACCCTACGTTGGGATTCAAGCTGGTGGGTTATATTTCTGACAAAGGGAACGGTGCCGGAGAGGACCTGCTGGGAGGGCTGACGGAGCTACCCGCTTTAGCGAAGGATCACAAAATAAACATGATCTTTGTGACCAACCCCAAGTACTTTACCCTGAAAAACACGAAAGAGCTTCTTGCCCTGTGCAATAAAACCGGACTGAGAGTGCGGTATATCCTCATGAACGGATACTGGAACAAGTGCATGTACCGAAAGGTAGAGTCCGCCCGTTTCTTCGAGATGTTCAACCCCCAGCAGATCCCTCTGGACGACCTGACGTTGCGCCTGAAAAAAAGGGCATTCGACGTCGTCTTTTCATCGGCAGTCATTCTGTTTATCTTCAGCTGGTTGCTTCCCCTGCTAAGCATCATTATCAAGCTAAACTCAAAAGGGCCTGTGTTTTTCGTTCAGCAACGGACGGGAATAAACAACAAGACATTCAACTGTATCAAGTTCCGGACCATGAAGGTGAACCAGGAAGCAGATACGAAACAGGCCGTGAAAAATGACAACCGGATAACCTCCATCGGGAATTTTTTACGCAAGTACAATATCGACGAACTGCCTCAGTTCTTTAATGTTCTCGTGGGGAATATGTCTGTGGTCGGGCCGCGTCCGCACATGCTCAAGCATACCGAACAGTATTCCGCTTTGATTGAATATTACAAGGTGCGCCATTTCGTGAAGCCGGGCATTACCGGCTGGGCACAGGTAAATGGCTACCGGGGACTCACCGACGAGCTTTGGAAAATGCAAAAAAGAGTAGAATACGACATGGAATACCTGGAAAATTGGAACTTCCTATGGGATATCAAGATTATTGTGATGACCCTGATCGGTAAGAACGCGTATAAAAACGCCATGTGAAAAATTTACGATATATTTGCATTTTAATTACAACAGATAAAATCATGACAAAAGTAGCATTAATTACAGGTATAACGGGACAAGACGGATCCTACCTGGCTGAATTTCTAATAGACAAGGGATACGAAGTCCACGGGTTATTACGCCGCTCATCATCATTCAATACGGGCCGCATCGAACACCTGTACCTGGACGAATGGGTAAGGGACATGCACCGAAAAAGGCTGGTGAACCTTCACTATGCCGACATGACCGACTCCAGCTCACTGATTCGGGTCATACAGACCGTGCAACCCGGTGAGATCTACAACCTGGCTGCCCAAAGCCACGTCAAGGTGAGTTTCGACGTACCCGAATACACAGCCGAAACCGACGCTGTTGGTACGCTCCGCTTGCTGGAAGCAGTCCGGATTCTCGGACTGGAGAAGAAAACGAGGATCTACCAGGCCTCCACCTCCGAGCTTTACGGCCTGGTGCAGGAGGTACCCCAGAAGGAGACTACGCCCTTTTATCCACGCAGCCCATACGGCGTAGCTAAACTCTACGGTTACTGGATTACGAAGAACTATCGTGAATCATACGGGATGTTTGCCGTGAATGGCATTCTTTTCAACCACGAGAGTGAACGGCGTGGAGAGACCTTTGTCACCCGGAAAATAACAATTGCCGTTGCCCGGATTGCCCAACGGATGCAGGACAAACTTTACCTCGGGAACCTGGATGCCTTGCGCGACTGGGGGTATGCAAAAGATTACGTGGAATGCATGTGGCTGATGCTCCAGCACGACACTCCGGAGGATTTTGTCATCGCCACAGGCGAGATGCACAGCGTTCGCGATTTTTGCGCGCTCGCCTTTGCTGAAGCCGGCATTCAACTACGGTGGGAAGGCAAAGGGATCAATGAAAAAGGAATAGACACCGCTACGGGGAAAACCCTGGTGGAAGTGGATCCCAAATACTTCCGCCCGGCCGAGGTGGAACAGCTTTTGGGAGACCCCACCAAGGCGAAAACCCTTCTCGGTTGGAATCCCCGGAAAACTTCCTTCGGGGAACTGGTGAAATTAATGGTAAAGCACGACATGAAGTTTGTGAGAAAACTGAAAGTCAAAGACGAAATAGACAATGAATAAAGGGAGCAAAATATACATTGCCGGCCACAACGGGTTGGTCGGTTCCGCCATCCGGAAGAACCTGCAGGAAAAAGGCTATACAAACCTCATCGGCCGTTCTCACGGGGAACTGGATCTGTTGGATGGTGCAGCCGTAAAAGCGTTTTTCGAAAAAGAAAAACCCGAATACGTATTTCTTGCTGCCGCCTACGTGGGCGGGATCGTTGCCAACAATACCTACCGGGCCGACTTTATCCACAAGAACCTCCAGATCCAGAACAACGTTATCTACGAAAGCTTCCGGAACGACGTGAAGAAACTGCTGTTCCTGGGCAGCACCTGCATCTATCCCAAGGAGTCTCCACAGCCGATGAAAGAGGATTACCTCCTCTCGTCGCCCCTCGAATATACAAATGAACCCTATGCCATAGCTAAAATTGCCGGGCTGAAGATGTGTGAAAGCTTCAACATCCAGTACGGGACAAACTATATCGCGGTAATGCCCACCAACCTTTACGGGCTGAACGACAACTTTCACCTGGAAAACAGCCACGTGCTTCCGGCCATGATGCGAAAAATGCACCTGGGCAAATGCCTGCACGAAGGCGACTGGGAGTCCGTAAGAAAAGACCTCAGAAGAAGGCCGTTGGACAACATCAACGATATAAGCACGACGGACGATATCGTAAACGCATTGAGCAAACACGGCATCTTTTCCACACACATAGAGCTCTGGGGAACAGGGCGGCCCATGCGGGAGTTCCTGTGGAGCGAAGATATGGCCGATGCCTGTGTTTTTATTATGGAGAACGTGGATTTCGACGATCTGAAACAAGACAGGAAAGAAATCCGCAACTGCCACATCAATATCGGCACGGGCAAGGAGATCAGCATAAAGAACCTTGCAGAGACCATAAGAAAAATTATTGGTTATAAGGGAGAGATCCGGTTCGATGCGTCAAAGCCCGACGGGACGATGCGAAAACTGACCGATGTTTCAAAACTAACATCGCTGGGCTGGCAATACAACGTTGAGATCGGGGAAGGCATAGACCGGATGTACAATTGGTATATAGCCGACCAGGAATAAACAAAAAAACAACTTTTATGGAATACAGAAAACTGATGGAAGTCGAATTCAGGGAGTTCGACCGTGAAGCACTGGAGAAGTCATGGAAATGGCTGAACGACCCGCAACTAAAAAGCCTGACAATGACTCCCGACTTCGACCAGGAGTCTCAGGAGAAATGGTTCGAGAGCTTAAAGACCCGGACCGACTATCACCTGAAGGCCGGTTGGTATAACGGGGCACCGATCGCCGTTTACGGCCTGAAGCACATTACCGGTACCGACGGCGAGGTTTTCGGGTATATCGGCGAAAAGGAGTTGTGGGGTAAAACGGCTGCCATACAAATGATGCAGGATATAATCGATTACGCAAAATCCCGCAACCTGGAATCCCTGTACTGCATCACCCTGAAAGAGAACAAGAGGACTTACAGGTTGTGTAGGCGGTTCGGCTTCGAAACGGAGAAAGAGGTTTCCGACGATACAATCATGATGAGGCTCTTGCTCTGAACCATCTCCGAAAAAACTGAATTATTCCACCGTAACAGACTTGGCCAGGTTACGCGGCTGATCTACGTCACACCCTTTCACCACGGCGATGTGGTATGCTAGCAACTGCAACGGGATTACCGACAGTAGCGGAGTCAGGCAAGGAAGTGTCTCCGGCACTTCTACCGAGAAATCGGACAGTCCGCTCACCACCCGATCACCTTCGGTCACCACTGAGATGATCCTGCCCTTGCGGGCTTTGATCTCCTGAATGTTGCTGGTCACCTTTTCATAGGTGTCTGACTGGGTTGCGATTACTATGACCGGCATCTCGTGGCTGATGAGTGCGATAGGTCCGTGTTTCATCTCAGCCGCCGGATAGCCTTCGGCATGGATATAGGAAATCTCTTTCAGCTTTAGAGCGCCCTCCAGTGCTACCGGGAAGTTATAACCCCTGCCCAGGTAGATGCAGTTGCTGGCATAGGTGAAAGTTTTGGCATATTGAGCAATCGGTTCGTTCTTTTTCAGGATCTCTCCCACTTTCTCCGGTATCCGGCTTAGCTCCCCTATCAGGTTAAGGTATTCGTCACGGTTGACGGTTCCTTTCTCTTTTCCGATGAGGATGCCCAGCATCGTAAGCACGGTCACCTGCGCGGTGAACGCCTTGGTCGATGCCACGCCGATCTCGGGTCCCACGTGAGTATAACAGCCCGAATGGGTGTTTCGCGGAATGGAGGAGCCCACCACGTTGCAGATACCGAAGATGAATGCTCCTTCTTTCCTGGCCAGCTCCACGGCTGCCAGCGTATCGGCGGTTTCTCCCGACTGGGAGATGGCGATGACGATATCATCCTTATGAATTACCGGCTTACGGTAGCGAAACTCGGACGAGTACTCCACCTCCACCGGGATACGGGCAAACTCCTCGATAGCATACATGCCTATCTGTGCCGCATGCCAGGAGGTTCCACAGGCGGTTATGATGATGCGGCGGGCATTTAGGAATTTCTCCCGGTTATCGATGAATCCGGCCAAGGTGATGTTATCGCCCTCCACGTTCACCCGTCCCCGCATGCAGTCGTTCAAGGTGTGCGGTTGCTCGAAGATCTCCTTGAGCATAAAATGAGGATAGCCCCCTTTTTCGAGCTGGTTGAGTGTCATTTCCAGCTTCTGGATCCGAGGCGTTTTTTCGATGTTGGTGATGGTCCTGATCCTCAGGGGTTCGTCACGATGGATGGTGACGATCTCCTCATCGCCAATGTAGGTCACCCGGTTAGTGTATTCAATGATAGGAGTGGCATCCGACCCGATAAAATACTCATCTTCACCGATGCCTACAACCAGCGGACTACCCTTTCTGGCAGCCACGATCTGGTCGGGATTGTGTCGATCCAGCACAGCAATGGCATAGGCACCCACCACCTGGTTCAGGGCCAGCTGTATCGCGGAGGATAGGTCGGTGCCGTTGCTCTTCTTCATGAATTCGATCAGCTGTACCAGCACCTCGGTGTCGGTTTCACTCTGAAAAGTGTATCCTTCACTGATCAACCCCTCTTTCAGGACTGCGTAGTTTTCGATGATTCCGTTGTGGATAATAGCCAACTCTTCCGATTGTGAATAATGGGGATGGGCGTTGTGCCGGGAAGGTTCTCCGTGGGTTGCCCAGCGAGTATGGGCAATACCGATGGTACCGGCCACATCTTTCTGCCCTGCATATTGCTCCAGTTCACACACTTTCCCTTTGGTCTTGTATACCTTGAGGACACCTTCGTGGATCAAGGCGATCCCGGCACTGTCATAACCGCGATACTCCAGCCGGTGGAGCCCCTTGATGAGGATCGGATAAGCCCCTCTCTTACCAATATAACCTACAATTCCGCACATCTGCTGATATTTTTTTGTGACAAAAATAAGAAAAACATCTGAAAAAATCTCATCAAAACTACAGCAGTAGAAGAGGTGCTGGAATATTGACTTCTATTGCAGATAGCAGGTATTCGGTATTTGCAGGAGGAACTTATCCAACCCACCTCAATCTCCCTTGGTAACACCAAAAAAATCCGTTTTATTATTGATTATAAGATGTGTGCCAGAGTTGAGGTTTACTTCTCGCCTTGTTGTATGTATTCGTTAAAACGCTGTTAATTCTTTTTTATTAATCGTACCGACATAAA
>ENA-UOOM01001600-UOOM01001600.1-fermentation-metagenome-genome-assembly--contig:-NODE-1600-length-21129-cov-5.050726_pt1 | contig 21129 bp, 15 predicted proteins | sample MGYA00245781_ERZ724031 | MGnify/ENA primary metagenome ERZ724031 (study PRJEB28704, sample SAMN03018317) | fermentation metagenome | biome: anthropogenic terrestrial biome; feature: soil; material... | reverse complement strand
AAGGAGAAGGTATCATTCTGATTTCTGGTACGGGTTCTGTATGCTATGGTAGAAAGAAAGATGGCTCATTTCATCGGACTGGTGGTTTTGGTCATATCATAGGAGATGAAGGCAGTGGGTATGACATCGGAAGACGAATTCTTACACAAGTCATGTGGGGATACGATGGACGTGGAGCTAGGACTGTATTAACCAAAGCAGTAATGAATCAGCTTAACATGAAATCTCCAGAGGAGTTGGTTTCTTTTGTATACAGCCCAGATATTGGTAAGAGTGAAATTGCTGCTTTAGCCAAATTATTGGACGTTGCTTGCTCAGAAGGAGATGAAACTGCATTACTGATAGCTGAAGATGCTGCTATGAACTTATTTTTCTGCATCAATTCTGTAGTAGAAAAGTTAAACTTTACTGAGGATTGTATTCATTTGGCTATGCAGGGAAGTATATTAGAAAAAGGTATTTTTGTAAAGCAAAAGCTTATCTCACTACTTAAAAAAAATATTCCAATGTTATACATCAAGACCCCAAAAGCTGATGCAGCATGGGGTGCAGTGCTCATGGCATTGGATGAACAGAAATACCAATCTTAATAATAAACTAAACTAATTTGTAAAGATAAACTAAATTAATTCATAGAGTAAATAGCAGTATATAAAAATACTAGGAGAGATAAAATGAACATTGCATGTCTGCAGGCTGATTCTGGTCTTATATTTACCATTGGAATAAATGTAGGCCGAAATCTAATTTATCTAAAGGCACAAGATTCGGTTAGAGCTATTGATGTTACTTTTGAGTCTGAAGATGGAATAGATGATTTGTACTATGTAAACGCAGTTTGGGGGCCTTATAACCCTATAAAGGGGAAGAAGTTATTTTTTCATAAAGGAACTAATTTATATAAAAGTCAAAATGGCAGCATAGAACTGCGAAGCTGTCCGATAGATGCGCAAACCAGTGAACCAGTTGCTGCATTAGTAGTCCATTACCGATTTGATATCGTTCCTGGAATGGATGCCTTGCGAATAAGCAGTTGGTTTACTAAACCAGAACCGATTACTGCAGAGACCTTAAATTGGCTTAACCTTGTTCCTGTGCAGTCCGATTTTAACACTTTAGTTGGTTATGATCCAAGTTATCAATGTAAATTGAATGCAGTGCCTCATCCTATCAGATTTCCTGTCTTGGGAATCAACAGTAATAAAGGATGGGCTGTTCTTACTGATTGCGGGGAGGCTATGTTTTCGCCTTCAGACAGTAGTTCAAGTGCAATGCACAATCAAATTCCTGGTTACTTCAAACCTCATGCTACGACAATAAATCAGATAAATTTAACCTTATATAATAAATCTAATCCTTTAACAGCTACCTTAGTGGTAGGCACCGGTGAGATATACAAACCTAAGCTTCCTGTACAAAAATTAAATATTTCAGATGAAGAAAAGAGTTGTAATTTTGATGTACCTTGGAAAGAATATGGAACTGACTTTAACAGCATTGTTAAAGTTGATGGTGAAGGTATATTAGAAAGTACCTCAATGGAGGGGCTGCATGCTTTATTGCCACCGCGTTCTTGCTTAATTTTAAAAAATAATTAATCACTCATTCTATAATATGGAAGAAAATGAATGTATAAGCACATTATAGGAGGTAGTAAAACATGAAAAAAAAGGAACATTTAAGCCCATGGGAGGAACGTTTTGGCTGGTTTCACTACAGCTTAGATAATGTTTATGGGTTTACAGACAAAGATTTTGTAGAAGCGACTGAACGATATCATGATGCAGGTATTACCAGTATTATTTTGTTTGGAGCCCACTTTCGTTTTTCTTTTTGGGCTTATTGGGATGATATTGTAGAATTTATCAAAAAATTCACTCTAGCATGCCATGGGTATGGTATGAAAGTAATGCACTTCCTTAATTTGTATTACCAGTAAGATATATAAGACAGGCTTTCGGAGTTTCCGAAAGTACTCATAACTTAATTGGAGGTAAACATGCTACACAGAAACATAATTACAGAAATAAAACTAAAATTTGATTTATTAACTAAGTCTGAGAAAAAAATTGCTGATTACGTGTTGAACAACGCACCTAAAGTTTTATTTCTTTCTATCACAGATTTAGCTGATGCATGTGGTGTCGGCGACACAAGCGTGTTTCGCTTTTGTAAAACGCTTAAATTAAGAGGATATCAGGAATTTAAGATGCTTCTTTCGCTTAGTCTGGATACAAGTAACGGTAATGGAGAACATGGTCAGGACGTAATTAAAATTACTAATGAAAAAGAAGCATCTCTTATTGAACAGGTATATGCAGTAAATGTAGCAGCCTTGAACGAAACCATGTCTCTAATACGTACAGATAGTATTTCTGAAGCAGTGGATATGTTAATTCAATCACAAGAAATCTACTTTTTTGGTGTTGGCAGCTCTCTATATTCAGCTCTTGAAGCTATGAGCAGATTTTTACGTATCACATCGAAAGTGCGTTGCTTTGAAGATTCTCATATGCAATCAATGGCTGCATCCATGATGAATAAAGACCATACAGCAATAGTAATCTCATATTCAGGTGCGACTAAAGACTCACTTAACTGTGCTTCTTTAGCGAAAGATAATGGGGCAAAGGTGATTGCTATTACAAGACACTTGAAAAGTCCTTTAACTGCTTACGCTAATATCACTTTACAATGTGGTAACAATGAAGATCCTTTGCAAGGTGGCGCTATATCAACGAAAATAAGTCAATTGTTTATTATAGATTTATTGTTTACCGAGTATTTTCATCGTTCGCCCAAGATTAGTAAAGAAAATAGAAAGAAAACCTCTAGTTCAGTCTTGGATAAGATGATGTAGTTTAGCATAAGAAGAGCTTTCCTAGTTCGTTTTTCGGAAGCTTTTAATATTTATCATTAATCGATAAAGGTCTAACTAATTCTAAGGTTCAAGTGTTATATGGAAGCCTTGAAGGAATTAGTATTATAGCTAATGGAAAAGAAGTTGAAAAGAAGTGATAGATATTACAAAAGAAGCATAAAGTGATATAATACAGATGATGTTCAAACCATACTAGAGGAGGCATATACACGAATGGCATTAAATCAGCTTGAAGCTTTCAAGGCCACTGTAAATCACGAGCAGCATAACGATACGCTGTTCTACGCCAATTTTACTAAAGATTTGGAAAATAGGGTAAGAAGAAGTCTTGGAATAGATGAAAGCACTGATTTAGCCGAGTACTTTGGTATGTATAGACCGGTTGGAGTGGCATTAAAACAACCGCCAAGCTACAGAAAGCCAGATTACCGGAAATACTTTGAAGATATTAATGTACCGCAGAATGCATTTATTAATCATTTAGGCGTGCTGGAGATACCTGGCAGCTCATATCATTTTACCAGATATGTCAGCCCGTTAAGGAATGCAGATTCAATTAGTGATTTAGAGGATTTCGAATATCCCAATGTGGATAATTTTACTGAAGACCGTATGAAAGCTGAAGTAGAAAATATTCACAAGAGAAACATGGTAGCTGGTAGTCATATTACGCATATGTATGAAGACTCCTGGCAGATAAGGGGATATGAGCCTTTCCTAATGGATATGATATCTGAGCCGGAAATGTGTGAATATATATTAGATAGAATATGCGACAGGAACATCAAGAAAGCAGAGGCTGCTGCAAGGGCAGGGGTTGATGTTATTTTCACAGGGGATGATGTGGCTAATCAGAGAACTCTGATGTTTTCAATAGATATGTGGAGAAGATTCATGAAATCCAGATGGGTAAAGGTTTACGAAGCTGCAAGAAGAATTAAGAGCGACATACAAATATGGTACCATAGTGATGGATGTATTGAGGAGATTATTCCTGAATTAATAGAAATAGGTGTTACTATACTTAATCCTGTTCAGCCGGAATGTATGGATCCAGTGAAAATTAAAAATCTATATGGGAAGAGAATTGTTATTGATGGAACAATTGGTACTCAGACAACAATGCCATTTGGCAGCACTAATGATGTCAAAAATAATGTTAGGAATATGAAGGAAAAGCTTGGTTATGACGGCGCACTGATTCTGTCTCCTACGCATGTTTTAGAACCCGAAGTCCCGCTGGAAAACATAGCAGCTTTTATTGAAGAATGCAGAAATCCTGTGTAAATACAACTGCTGGCTTATAATAGTGTTAAGAAAACCCCAAGATGTATATGTTTTCCACGACACCTTGGGGTGGTTTTTGATAATGTTGAAGCCTATACATGATATTCAATATGCGACTAGTATACTTATTACATACCACATATATCATTAGTTGATTTATAAGATATAGACCTAATTCCTTTAACGTACTACAGACTTCGACCCACTCAGTGGGCAGCTTACAATACAGCTTTCTCCAGTAACTGGACGGAATTTGTATACATAATCTTGCTGTTTAAGTATTTCTGCAAGGTTCTCAGCAGTAATTTCATCGGGGCAGGGAAAATCAGTTACATTACCTCCAAACTTATTACCATCTTCACTAGTTAGAGCATACTTACTAGCCCAGTCACAACGATTACGATCTACAGGCAGGTAGGGAACCTTGACTCCATTGATATCCAGGTCAACCATATCATCAGCTTTAAGCGCTAATGTAGGACATGCCTTGAGACATTTTCCACAATCACCGCATAGTTCAGGATTGCCTGCTATTGCATCATCAGCTTCCAGTTCGGCATCGGTAACAATGGCAATAAACCTCTGGTGAATACCAAATTCCTCGGTATTGATAGAACCATTAAGCGCCAAGGTGCCAAGACCAGCAGCAACTGCTTCTAATGTATTGCATGTTGCATCGGCAAATTGCCCGCGGGGACTGCCAACAGAAGAACCGGCACCTGTTAGATTATATGTATAGACCGCTTTATGACCTAGGTTTTCAAGGGTTTGACATATAGAATAACCGATATGACCAAGCAACCAATTTGTTTCATATTGTACGAATACATAGGGTCCAATGGCTTCCGCAGGCGGCTTGCCCAATCTTTCAACAGGTGTTTCTGGGTAATGAAGACCGACAACAATGATAGATTTTGCACCATCTATATAATCCGAAGTATTATGAATAATGCGCTTTTTAACTTCTATCAGAGGATCATATGCCTTAAATATGTCATTCTTATCTGTAGCTGAAATAATAGTTTCATCTTTTCTGATATACTTCAACTGTTCTGCTATGGAATCAATGGTTTCAGCTGATGCAACCCCAGCCATATCAGCACCCTTTTCACGTGCAACATTAATGATTTCCTGCTTAAGGTCTTTGGGCTTGCTTGATTTATTAAGATTGGTAAAGGCCTTATCCTCTACAGGAGCAGCTGTCAGAATCATTGCAGTGTTTACAAGGGTATTTCCTTCATTTTTTATACCGCAGAGTTTACGTACTGGTTCATGATCCATGTATGTCTTTGGCAGGGTAGAGTAACCTTGTTTTTCTAAAATCCTACATATATCAAGCTCTGCATAGGCTTTGTTTAGACCTGTTATTTGTTGATAGCTGTTCCATACATCGGGAAACTTGTTTTTAATTTCTTCAATGGAACCAGTTACTGGAAGAGTAAAACGCTCTGTAATAAGAATAACACTTTTTCCATCTGGCAAATCGTTTGTTATATCTATGCTATTTTCTGCAAGGGTTTCAGCAGATAGGAAATGTACACTATCAATATCCCAAGATCTGCAGATTCCCAAAATGCGATCATAGTTGGAACGATCCATAGGCAGATCAGAAGCGATAGTATGTCTATTTCGACGATCAGCAATTTTGCAGTATTCTGGTTCTGGTTTGCGTAAGTGCTTGGGTAGGCATACTTTTAGACAGACACCCATCTCTCCGCCTCTTCTACCATACTTATCTACATAGTCAAGTAATACTTGTTCATCTACTTTATCAGGTATAGGTAAATCCAAGTCAAGACCGAAGTGCTCTCCCCATGCACAACGCCACAAATTTTTGTTAGCAAAACGATGATGTTTGCCTTCTATAACTACATCTTTAACGCCATTAACTTCTTCGCGGTAGGCATTTGTAGGACAATGTTCGATGCATTTGCCGCACATATCACACAGTTTCTCACCACTGTAAAGTGGGTTAGGCTCCAATTCTGCATCTGTAATAATCGACACAAATCTGTTTCTGGTTCCATATTCTGGTGTCACGCAAAGACCATGCCATCCCAGTTCGCCAAGACCAGCTGCTACAGCACTATATATATGGCTGATATCTGGAGCAAAAACTGCATCAAGGTCTTTATAACCTCTGTAGCGCCAAATATTTGAGCTGGCTATAGGCACTGATTTATAGCCCATATCTTCCAGCATTCGACCGATTTTAAAAGACATAACATCAAGCTTGTAATTCATGACCATTTGGACACCATAGGGGCCCATGATCTGAGAATGCACCTCACCATCGAGTTCTATCGCTGCATCAGGATGATGTATTGCACACACAACAACTGACTTTGCTGTATGTAAAATCCCTTGAGGACTCATTTTTATGGGTGCGTTTTCATATCGCTCGATATTGGCTACCCCGACTAGGTCTGCACCTAATTGGAAAGCATAATCCTTTACCTTGTTTGTTAGTTTCGTTTCCATAATACTCCCCCTTTTCGTTTTCATGAAGAAAATTTATATTGCATAGAAAAATGTATATTGTATACAAACTGATTATTTTAATTATAATATTTTAAATACACATGATACAACGGTTGAATCGAACTGTTTTTCATATAAAATGCATATTATGAACATAAGTGAGCAAGCTTAAAATAGAAAAATTAGGCTTATCGCCCTTCAGTAAAAACTATATTGGAGCTATTTGAGACTGTCCTAGTTTATCATTTTGAGAGTGATCTCATCCTGCCGGATGCTACTCCACCAATTATCTTTAAGTTACTTAATTGGATTGGTTTTAAACCCGATATATATACTAAAAAGCTAATATCCAATTAAATGAAATGAATGAAGCGTAGCATGTACATTTTATACGAAAATCTGATTGATTTTTATGTTGCACGGGCTGGAAAAATTAACTACACTATTAAGTAAGTAGATTGTATCAATTATAAACAAGAATTCCCTTATGGAATCAAGTATATCTTGGAGTAATTAAGCTTTAACACAGGATTGATAGATGATGTTCTTAGATTATGTAATGTATAATATATGACTGAACAAAGTATTTTGTGTCAGTTGTATTAATGTGTAGGTGGATTTTATTACTGCTTACAATATATTATATAGAGGGAGGTACTTGTACAGAGTAAATTTGCTGAGACAGCAATGCAAAGTGGTGATTACTTTTCTGAAGAAGACATGTTGGTATTAATAAGGCAGGCTGATACAGCAAATATGTTAAAATATTGCTTTATTATAGTATCAACACTTCCAATGCTTATAATCTATCCATTTTTACAGAAATACTTTGAGAAGGGAATAATGATAGGTTCGCTTAAGGGTTGAATATAACAAACAACCCCAAAATGCTTTTGTTTAAATGCATTTTGAGGTTTTTTGCTGTAACAAATTAATTATATATCTGATTCTATTTTTATAACCTGTTGTTTCTAGTACCACTTAGCGGGCAGCTTACGATACAGCTCTCTCCTGTAACTGGACGGAATTTGTAGACATTGTCCTGCTGTTTTAGTGCATCTGCAAGGTTCTCAGCTGTAACCTCATCAGGACAGGGGATGTCTGTTGTAGAACCGCCGAATTTATTTCCGTCTTCACCGGTGAGAGCATACTTGCTGGCCCAGTCGCAACGATTACGGTCTACAGGCAGGTAAGGTATCTTGACTCCATCCATATCCAGATCAACCATATCATCAGCTCTAAGTGCCAGGGTAGGGCATGCCTTGATACATTTTCCGCAATCGCCACATAATTTTGGATTGCCTTCTAAAACATCATCGGCTTCCAGTTCGGCATCGGTAACAATGGCGATAAATCTCTGATGAATACCAAATTCCTCGGTATTGATAGAACCATTAAGCGCCAAGGTGCCAAGCCCAGCAGCAACTGCTTCTAATGTATTACATGTTGCATCGGCAAATTGACCGCGGGGGCTGCCAACTACAGATCCTGCTCCAGTTAAGTCATAAGTATAAACCGCTTTATGGCCTTGATTTTCAAGGGCCTGGCATACGGAATAACCAACATGCCCTAACTGCCAATTGGTTTCATATTGAACGAACACATAAGGTCCAACAGCTTCTGCCGGCGGTTGTCCCAATCTTTCTACAGGAGTTTCAGGATAATGAACACCAACAATTATTACAGACTTGGCATCATCAATGTAGTCTGTTGTATTGCGGATGGCTCGTTTTTTAATCTCGATTAGTGGATCGTAGGGATTAAAGGGTGCATTCTTATCTGTAGCTGATATAATTTTTTCGTCTTTTCTGATATCCCTTAATTGCTCAGCAATGGAATCGATGGTTTCAGCTGAAGCCACCCCAGCCATATCTCCACCTTTTTCGAGGGCTACATTAATGATTTCCTGCTTTAGATCTTTAGGTTTGCTTGATTTATTAAGATTGGTATAGGCCTTATCCTTTACAGGAGCAGCTGTTAGAATCATCGCAGTGTATACAAGGGTATTTCCCTCATTTTTTATACCACAGAGTTCTCGTATCGGTTCATGGTCCATGTATGTCTTAGGAAGAGTAGAGTATCCCTGCTTTTCAAAAAATCTGCATATATCAAGTTCTGCAAAGCCAGTGTTAAAGCTGGTTATCCGTTGATAACTGTGCCATATTTCAGGGAACTTTTCTTTATATTCTTCTTCTGAACCATTCAGCGGAAGACTGTAACGTTCTGTAACAAGAATAATACTTTGACCATCAGGTAAGTCATTTGTAATATCAATGTTATTCTCAGTCAGTGTTTCCGGAGAAATGAAATGTACACTGTCAACATCCCAGGTCCGACTGATTCTCAAAATATGATCATAGTTTGAACGATCCATTGGCAGATCGGAAGCTATGCTGTGACGATTTCGTCTATCAGCTATTTTACAGTAGCCTGGATCAGGTTTTCGTAAATGCTTTGGTAGACATACCTTTAAGCAGACCCCCATTTCACCGCCTCTGCTGCCATGCTTTTGTCTGCGGTCAAGCAATACTTGTTCGTTGACCTTATCCGGTATTGGTAAATCCAGGTCAATGTCAAAATGCTCTCCCCATGCGCAGCGCCATAAATTCTTATTGGCAAAACGATGATGCTTACCTTCTATAACAACATCTTTGACTCCATTTACCTCTGCGCGATAGGCATTTGTAGGACAATGCTCAATGCATCTGCCACACATATCACATAATTTCTCCCCATCATAAAGTGGATTTGGATCTAATTCTGCTTCTGTAATAATCGATACAAATCGGTTCCTGGTACCGTATTCAGGTGTCATGCAAAGACCATTCCATCCCAATTCGCCAAGACCTGCTGCTACAGCGCTGTAAATATGGCTTATATCCGGAGCAAAAACCGCATCCAAATCTTTGTATCCTCTGTAGCGCCAAATATTAGAGCTGGCAATTGGTACAGCTTTGTGCCTCATGTCTTCCAGCATGCGGCCTATTTTAAAGGATAGAAAATCAAGCTTTGAGTTCATGATATATTGGACTCGATATGGCCCCATAATCTGAGAATGAACTTCACCGTCCAGTTCTATAGCAGCATCCGGATGATGTATCGCACACACGATAACCGACTTTGCTGTCGGAAGAATTCCTTGTGGGCTCATTTTGATCGGTGCGTTTTCATACCGCTCAATATTAGCAACTCCTACGAGATCTGCTCCCAAGCTAAAAGCATATTCCTTAACCTTGCTGGTTAGTTTCGTCTCCATATTACTCCCCCATTATAAATTTAATTTGATGTGTTGAACATAACTGTCGAAATAGTGTAAACTTTACACAGTTGGTTTTATTAAGTATAATATTGTCACTGTAGTTAATACAACAGTAGAATCAAACCTTTTTTCGTATAAAATGCATACTAGGAGTTGTGTATATGTTAATGCCGGGTTCGTCTAATGATAGAATCAACGATATCACGTTCAGCGTAAAAGATATAACGGTATATAGCAACAAACAGGGGCACCGTTTTATGATTAATTTGAAAGAACATTTTAGAATTGTTTGTATTTCCAGAGGCGGGGCAGAATTCGTATTTTCTGACAGGACGATCCCGTCTCATGCGGGGGATATATTGTATATTCCAAGTGAAACCCAATATACTTCCAAATGGGACACAACAACCTCTTCTACATTTTTTATGTTGGATCTAAAGCTATTGGATCACAATAATGCAGACTTGAATTTCGGTAATGAACCCAAAATCCTTTTCCATAATGATATACATTTTTATGATGAACTAAATAAAGATATCGAACACTTAACATATGACATACCTTTTGGCTGGCTGAATCGCATGTCCTTAGCCCTAAAGGTTCTATACTATATTTCTGATGATTCCTCCAATGAAAAATACAGCAAAAGCTATTGGAAAATAAGAAATGGTATAAGATATATAGAGGAGAACTTCTCGTCTGATTTTCTTGTATCCGATATTGCTGAGCTTTGTATGATGAGCGAGGGAAATTTTCGGAGACTTTTTACCAGCGTAAAGGGAATGTCTCCTATTGCCTATCGGAACAGGCTTCGCATACAAAAATCCACAGAGTTACTGAAAAGTGGGCTGTACAATGTTACGGAAGCCGGAGCAGCAGTTGGTATGGATGACATTAAGCATTTTTCCAAGTTATTTAAACAAATTACCGGAAACAACCCGAGTCAAATCCTTAAAAACTGAATTTGCATACATATCAAAATTCAAGGAAAAAATATTCTTATTAAAGAAAACTTTTAAGCCTTGCATAGAGGTACAGATAGTGCTTCTGCCATGCAGGAGAAAAATTGGAAGCACATCAAAGAGAGGATCCGCGAAAAGGAGGGGGATAGTATGCCTAAAAGGACATTTCAATGGAAAAAGGCACTAGGCATCGGTGCAGCAGCCTGCCATGGTTTTCGTGTTAAGCACTTTCACTCAACCAGGTCAGGCTGCACTTGAAAAACTGAAGAAATATTTTGAGCTTGAAAAGCTAATAGGATACGAGGTTGAAGGCGAGAAGGAAAATATAGACAGCAGATTGCAGCAAGGCGCATTGGGTTATGTTATGTATTATGATCAAGAACGATATAAGGTAGTTGAAGATGGGCAGATGGATCGCTATGTAATGAAGGAAACAACTGAAGAAATACCTGAAGTTTACCTGGAGGTTTCCCAGGACTTGGATAACACACCAGGAGAGCTGGCTGCCAAGCTGGAAGCGGAGCTTAAGGCTGATTTCAGCAAAGTGGATGCTCCAAAGGAAGTAGCAGATCCGCTTGAAGCACTATACATCCTGCGATTGATGGAGGAACAAAATGGGATGACTCTGTTGTTAATTATTATCTGGTTGACAATACCAGGGGTGGCAGCTTTGTTATCAAAACTAAATACTTTCTGGAAGCTGCCGAAGGACATAGCGCTCGATTCCACAGCATGCTGAAGGAATTTACCATAGTAACCTGAAGAATAAACACTCTTGCAACTGCAAAAATAAATATTCTGGATAATCATAATCAAACAGCTGATATTGCAGTTACTATAGTTTGCTCCCTGCTGGGAAAACAAATTATGTATTTTAAAATAAAACTTATTTACAGGAAACAAGTAAGACATAGAAGAAGAGCAGCCAGAGGTGGGGTGGGAGCTCTTCTTCTCATGGATATGATGAAGTGAAGGTCTTACATCTTACAGACGTATTATAGCATAATGATTAGCTAAATGGTATATATTTTTTATAAAAAATTATTAAAATTAATAGGCATACGATACAAGAATCTCTTTAGGATATCAAATCATTATGCGCAATCTGCTATCATCTCCTGTTCATCATACTCCGATTATAGTACAATAATTGAGCAAAAGTGTAGATATTATATACATTAAAATTATCTTTATAAGGAGACCTCAGTCATTATGAAACAGGCTTTTTCGTTACTGATCAAACCTAGCTCAGCAGACTGCAACTTACGTTGTACCTACTGCTTCTATTTAAAGAAAAGTGAATTATATCCAGAAAGCAAGATACACAGGATGTCAGATGAAGTGCTGGAAAAGATGATTTCCAGCTACCTGTCCACTGATCAGCCTGTTTATGTGTTCGGTTGGCAGGGTGGCGAACCTACCTTAATGGGTCTGGAGTTTTTTGAAAAAGTTATCGCTCTTCAACAGAAATACGGAAAAGGAAAAACTGTTTCCAACAGCTTACAAACCAATGGAACTTTGTTGGACGAGCCCTTTGCTCAATTTTTAGCCAGGTACAATTTCCTGGTTGGTATTAGTTTGGACGGACCTCCTGAAGTTCACAATATGTATCGAACCCGGGTCGATGGATCACATACTCATGCTAGTGTGCTTCAAGGTATTGAGCATCTTGAAAAAAACGAAGTCGAGTTCAATGTATTGACTTTGGTGAATCAAGCTAATGTAAGCAAGGGTAGGGAAATATATGATTATCTCTGCAGTCAGAATATTAATTATCAGCAGTATATTCCCTGTGTTGAATTCGACCAGAAAGGAAATCTGGCTCCTTTTGCCATAACCGGTGAGCAGTGGGGACAGTTCTTATGTGATGTATATGACGAGTGGATCAAGCGAGACACCAACCGAGTATCCATCCGCACTTTTGACGGTATAGTGAATCATATGGTAAACGGAAGCTATGCTGCTTGTCATATGGCGGGCAATTGCTGTCAATATTTTGTGGTAGAGCATAATGGTGATATTTATCCTTGTGACTTCTATGTAGAAGAAGAACGAAGGCTGGGGAACCTCCTGCAGGACTCTTGGGCAGATATGCAAAATGCCGATAAATATCTGGAGTTCGGCAATCGCAAAGCTGAATGGAACCAACAATGCTCCCAATGTGAGTTCTTAACCTATTGTGCAGGAGATTGTCCAAAGCACCGCTCTTACAACGCTAATGAAGACAGTCATCTAAGCTGGCTATGTGATGGCTGGAAAATGTTTTATCAGCATTCGCTGCCAGGGTTCCGAAAATTAGCAGAAAATTATGTTCGCCATAATTCAGTAAAATCTGCACCTAAACTATTCGTAGATCGCAAATTTGATAGAAATGGATCTTGTTATTGCGGCAGTAACAAGAAATATAAGAAGTGTCATGGTGCTATAGGCTAATACTCTGCCAAGGTTTAAAGTCAGCGTAGAATTACAGTAGGGATAAAAAAGTAATAAAATGCCAAGTGAATTGAAAAGATGATGCCACTTGGTAACCCTAGCGTTGACGTCAAGACTTTAGCAGGTTATAATAATGTAAGCGCTTACATAACTGAAATAAGCGTATAAGTATCAAGATGATCGTGATGTGGATGATGGTATTACATTAATGATTAGCTTATGTGGACAAGTACGTTACATTGATGAGTGTGTCGTAGGATGATTACATTGCTCACATGATTGTATCGAATAGTTGATGTATTATGTAGGAAGATTACATTACATGGTTGATAGTATTGGAGTGAATTGATGAGTATCTATGAAGTAGCCCAAAAAGCCGGTGTTTCCATTGCTACGGTTTCACGGGTGATAAACAACAGCAGCTCTGTGCGGCCTGAAACCAGAGAACGAGTGGAGGCTGCTTTGAAGGAATTGAATTACAGACCTAATGCTATCGCCAGAAGCCTTGTGGTGAATGCTACCAATACTATAGGCATTTTGGCCAGTGACGTAAGAGATTCCTACTATGCCAATGCCATTTATATACTGGAGCAGGAATTCCTGAAGCTGGGTTATCATGTTATCCTCTGCAATACAGGAGGAGGGCTGGATAAACGTAAGCGTTATATTGGATTACTGCTGGAGAAAAAGGTGGATGGCATGGTATTGGTTGGTTCCATTTTCAAGGAGAAAAATGGGAATGCCCATATATTGGATGCCTCTGCTGTAGTGCCTGTTGTCATGTTAAACAGCTCTCTGGAAGGGGACAATATCTATTCCGTCGTATGCGATGACAGAACTGGTGTCTCCAAGGTGGTAGAAAATCTGGCTCAGCAAGGTCATAAGGAAATGGCTTATGTATATGATGTAGACAGCTTCAGTGGTTTAGCCAAACTGCAGGGCTTTACTGACGGCATGAATTCCATGGGCTTACCCATTCATCCAGAATGGATCATTCAAACGGAAAGTGGACTTAATGGCGGAAGACAAGCTATGGCAAGGTTGGAGGAATTAAAGGCTTCCTGCACGGCTATAATCACCAGTGAGGATATTCTGGCGGCTGGCATTTTAAAAGGCTTGACAGCAAAGGGCATCAAGGTGCCGGATGACATGGCGGTATTTGGATATAACGATTCCATAATTGCCGAGTGTACCAAGCCTGAATTGTCAAGTGTTGATAATAAGGTTGGAGATCTGGCCAGGAAAGCAGCTGGGATACTATATCAGGTGCTGAAGGGAAAAGAAGTTCCCCACCGAAATATCATTGTTCCGGAGCTGGTTTTCCGGGAAAGCTGCCAAAGAGAAAAAATTTGACAAGGGCCAGGAGTGAGGGTAAAATAAATAGCAATACGGAAATTTAATAGTAATTGGCAAGAGATAATTTCAGCTGGCAGGAAAAATTAAATGAGGTGAGGGAAAATTCAATGAAAACGCTAAATGTGGCCATTATCGGTCAGGGACGTAGTGGACGTGACATACACGGTGCTTATTTCCACACGGACACGGAAAGGTTCAAAGTAGTAGCAGTGGTTGAGACTATGGAAGATCGTCGGAAAAGGGCAGCTGAAGAATTTCAATGCGATACATATGAAACATATCAGGAACTTTTTGGACGAAGCGATATCGACTTGGTGGTAAATGCATCTTTCAGCCATCAACATGCAGCTATTACCATTGACTTGCTGAATCATGGCTTCAATGTTCTCACAGAAAAACCCTGTGCACGCACTCCCGATGAAGTACAGGAAACGATGGATGCTGCTGAAAAAAACAAGCGCATGTTTGCAATTTTCCAGCAGTCCCGATTTGCCCCTTATTTTGAGCAGGTGCAAAAAGTCCTGGACTCCGGTGTTCTTGGGCGAATCGTTCAGATAAGCATAAACTTTAATGGCTATGCCCGCCGATGGGATTGGCAGTGCTGTCAGGATCATATGGGGGGAAGCCTTTATAACACAGGACCGCATCCAATGGATCAGGCAATCATGCTATTAAATTACCCAGAAGGAAACCCTGCTGTCTTTAGTAAAATGGATAGAGTCAATACTTTTGGAGATGCGGAGGACTATGTAAAGGTGATTCTTACAGCCCCGGATCGCCCCTTGATAGATGTAGAAATTTCTTCTTGTGATGCTTTTCCGCTTTACACCTACAAGATTCAGGGAACACGAGGTGGTTTGAAAGGAAATATGACCAATATCGAATGGAAGTATTTTATTGAAGCAGATGCTCCGGAGCAGACTCTGATTAAGACACCTTTAAAGAAAGACGATGGAACACCGGCTTATTGTTCCGAACAATTGAGCTGGATAGAGGATTCCTGGAATGTTGACGATGCGGGAACCTTCACCAATGCTACTGGAAAACTATATGATATGGTATATAATAACCTTGTTAACGGTGAACCGCTTATCGTAACACCTGCTCAGGTTAAGCAGCAGATTTACGTAATTAACGAATGTCACCGCCAAAATCCATTAGATAGATATTGTTAAGCTTAGTTAGAGCCTTCGTCTCTATTAGAAGCGGAGGCTTTTTTAGATTATAATATAAAATACGGAAACTGAAAAACCAGAAAAGCAGAAGCCGAAAACAAAATAATATATAAACTACAAACCGAGAAACATGAGAACCAGTAAACAGGAAAACCAGAAAAACGGATACAGGAAAGAGGAAGCAGATATGATGGATTACAATCCCCATGAAATTGAAAAGAAATGGCAGGACATATGGGAAAAGGAAGATGCCTTTTGCGCTTTGGATGACAAGTCCAAGCCCAAGTTCTACGCATTAATAGAATTTCCATATCCCTCCGGACAAGGGCTGCATGTTGGTCACCCCAGACCTTACACCGCTTTGGATATTGTGGCACGCAAGCGCAGGCTGCAGGGTTACAATGTATTGTTTCCCATCGGTTGGGATGCTTTTGGTCTTCCTACAGAGAACTATGCAATTCAAAACAAGATCCATCCAAAAACTGTAACCGAGCAAAACGTTGCCCGGTTTAAAAAGCAGATGCAATCTCTGGGGTTTTCCTTTGACTGGTCTCGGGAAGTGAATACCACAGATCCGGATTACTACAAATGGACTCAGTGGATTTTCCTTAAACTCTTTGAAAATGGTCTCGCTTATAAAAAGGAGGCTTCTATAAACTGGTGCACTTCCTGTAAAGTAGGTCTGGCCAATGAAGAGGTAGTAAACGGAACCTGCGAGCGCTGCCACGGGGAAGTGGTGCGGAAAGTTAAAAATCAATGGATGCTGAAAATTACGGAATACGCTGAACGCCTGCTTGAAGACCTTGATACGGTGGATTATTTTGAGCGCATAAAAATTCAGCAGGAAAATTGGATAGGACGTTCCACAGGAGCAGAGGTGGATTTTCAGGTAATCGTAGATGCTGAAGGCACTGCGAACGAGAGTGCAATTGATACTAAATTACGTGTGTTCACCACTCGCCCTGATACACTTTTTGGCTCCACATACATGGTTATTGCGCCGGAGCATCCCTTAATTGAAGACTACAAGGATCATATAAAAAATTTTGAAGAATTACTTGCCTACCGGGAAATGACCAACAGAAAATCTGATTTTGAGCGTACAGAGCTGACAAAGGAAAAAAGCGGTGTCGAAATTGAGGGCTTAAAGGCAATAAACCCTGTGAATGGTGAAAAAATACCCATTTTCATATCCGACTATGTGCTTATGTCCTATGGAACCGGTGCTATTATGGCAGTACCCGGGCACGACACCCGAGACTGGGAATTTGCCAGAGCTTTTAACCTGCCCATAGTGGAAGTAGTTGCCGGAGGCAATATCGAAGAGGAAGCCTATATGGATATCGAAAATGGTGTTATGGTCAATTCCGATTTTCTCAATGGAATGCAGGTAGGGGATGCCAAAGAAGCCATAACTGCCCGACTTGTAGAAAAGGGCATCGGGGAGGCAAAAGTAAATTACAAATTAAGAGACTGGGTATTTTCACGCCAGCGCTATTGGGGTGAACCTATACCATTGGTGCACTGTGATGAGTGTGGATGGGTCCCGATTCCAGAATCAGAGCTGCCTTTACTGCTGCCTGAAGTTGAGAGCTACCAACCTACAGAGACAGGTGAATCTCCATTGGCCAAAATGACGGACTGGGTCAATACAAGCTGCCCTAAATGCGGAGGGAAGGCTGAGCGGGAAACCGACACCATGCCTCAATGGGCCGGTTCTTCCTGGTATTTCTTGAGATACACGGATCCTCATAATAATGATACTCTGGCAAGCAAAGAAAACTTGGAATACTGGACACCAGTTGATTGGTATAATGGAGGAATGGAACATACTACCCTGCATCTATTATATTCTCGTTTCTGGCATAAGTTTTTATATGATATCGGCGTAGTACCTACTTCAGAACCCTATCTGAAGCGAACCTCCCATGGTATGATTCTGGGTGAAAACAACGAAAAGATGTCAAAATCCAGAGGAAATGTGATAAATCCTGATGATATTGTAGGCGAATTTGGCGCAGACACCCTGCGTCTCTATGAGATGTTTATAGGTGATTTTGAGAGAAGCGTTCCCTGGTCTACCAGCGGCGTGCGAGGCTGTCGCAGATTTCTTGAACGCTTATGGCGTATTCAGGAGTTCCTGGAAGAAGATGAGGATATTACTCCTCAGCTGGAAACAAATATCCATAAAACCATAAAGAAGGTCAATGAAGATTATGAAAACTTGAAATATAATACCGCCATCGCAGCGATGATGACTTTGGTGAACGATTTTTATGCATTTGGCAGAGTAACCAGGGGAGACTTTAATGTTCTGCTCATGCTGCTTAATCCGGTAGCGCCTCATATTACTGAAGAATTGTGGTCGATTCATAACAGCAATTCTCGTTTGACAGATCAAAAATGGCCGGAGTGGGATGAATCAAAAACCGTAGAAGATATTGTTGAAATTGCAGTACAGGTCAATGGCAAGGTAAGAGGAAAAGTGGTATTATCAACCGATGCAGCTCAAGAGGAAGCAAGAGCTGCAGCCATGGAGGATGAGAAGGTTAAGAGCTTCTGTGAAGGTAAGCAAATCGTCAAGGTCATATATGTGCCGGGGCGAATTTTGAATATAGTAGTGAAGTAAAAATTCTAAAGGCGGTGTCATTCAGAGCGCAGCGAAGAATCTTGAGCATGTTAATATGGCACTAAGATCCTTCACTGCGTTCAGGATGACAATACAACTTGAGATAACCAATGGAGTGATAGAATGCCTGTAAAAATTCCAGATCATTTACCTGCAGCACAAACCCTGCAGGATGAAAATATATTTATCATGACAGAAGGCCGTGCCACTACTCAGGATATACGGCCTTTGAAGATTGCAATTTTAAACCTGATGCCCAAGAAAATTGTAACGGAAACTCAAATATTAAGGTTAATTGGTAATTCTCCTTTGCAGGTGGATGTGGTATTACTGCACCCTGAAAGTCATATTTCCAAAAACACGTCTCAGAAGCATCTGTTGACATTCTATCAGACCTTTTCGGATATCTGCCATGAAACCTTTGATGGTTTGATTATCACCGGTGCCCCTGTGGAACTTCTGCCCTTTGAGGAAGTTGATTATTGGGAGGAATTGCAGGAAATAATGGAGTGGAGGAAGCATTATGTAACTTCCACCCTCTATATTTGTTGGGCAGCGCAAGCAGGTTTATTTCATCACTATGGTGTTCCAAAGCATAATCTGGGCAGGAAGGTCTTTGGTGTATATCCCCACAGCATTACTCAAAAGAATGTAAAGCTGCTTCGCGGCTTTGATGACAGCTTTTATGTACCTCATTCTCGTTATACTGAAGTACGCCGCGAGGACATACACAAGGTGCCCCAGCTGGAAATCCTCGCAGATTCACCTGAATCCGGGATTTATATCATAGCTTCTTCAGATGGAAGAGAAGTTTATGTCACCGGTCACTCAGAATATGATCCAGACACCTTAAAGCAGGAATATGAGAGAGATCGTTCAAAGGGTTTGGATATTGACATTCCGGAGAACTATTTTCCAGGCGATGATCCCAGCAAACCACCCATGGTAAAGTGGCGTTCTCATGCCAATTTGCTTTTCGCAAACTGGCTGAACTATTATGTATATCAGGAGACTCCATACGATCTTTCCAAGATTCGATACTAGACATTTCAAGAGAGCTTCGCGCTTCAAAACTTACGCTACATTATAAAACTATATGTTGAATATGCCAACACATAAAGCTAACAAAAGACATAATATCTTCACAATGTCCTTACATTGTAATTAGTTATACTCTTCTATCAAAACATCTTTCCAGCAAAATCCTCTTATTATACCTGGCTGTTTCATTAACTTTAAAATTCTATAAGAAGTTGGAATTAATATAAATATTGAGCAATTTCCTGAATTTAAATTTTGCCTCTTGACCAAGGTGGAAGGAAAAGATAGTATTTATATCTATAGTGAAAAGGAGTAGATGAAACATTGATAAACATAGCTGAAATTGACAGTAATTTAAAAGTAGAAACTGCAATCGATGAACCTGATATTAAATTCCTGGATGTCAGGACGGACCCTTTCCAGGTATATGGACTTTTTAACCACAAAGAGGAACCCGTATTTAAGCGTATGCCTGATGATGTAGCTGAGGCTGCCAGTGAGGCAGCAGCTCGTTTAAATTTACATACTGCCGGCGGCAGGGCGCGATTTACTACAGATTCACAGTATGTTGCTATTAAAGCAGCCATGCCTTATGTAATAAAATTCCCGCATATGCCTTTATCCGGCACTTCGGGATTTGATCTGTTTATAGATGAGGGGTCAAGTAGTACATATTATGGTACTTTCATGCCTCCTGTAGGAATGTCTGGTGGATACGAATCAATTTTGCATTTTGATAAGCCAGCTGAGAGGAAGCTGACAATCAATTTTCCATTATATAATCCATTGAACTCTTTGTATATCGGTCTGCAAAGCTCTGCTCATGTAGGGAGCGGTGCAGAGTATGCATATAAAAAGCCTGTTTTGTATTACGGGTCATCAATCACACAGGGCGGATGTGCCTGCAGACCAGGAAATAGTTATCAGGCTATAATTTCCAGGCGCTTTAACTGCGACCATATTAATCTTGGATTTTCAGGCAGCGCTAAAGGTGAAGATGCTATAGTGGATTATATGTCTGAGTTGGATGTCAGCGTATTTGTATGCGATTATGATCATAATGCACCAACTGTGGAACATCTGGCAGCGACACATGAAAAAATGTTTAAAAAGTTTCGCATGAAATCACCAGAACTGCCTATCATTTTGGTTTCCAAACCAGGCTTTGAAAGCAATCCAGCTCTCAGTATTCTCAAGCGTGATGTTATATATACTACATATATGAATGCCATACGTAATGGCGACCAAAATGTATACTATATTGACGGTCAGCACCTTTTTAAAGATAAGAACAGGGATTGTTGCACGGTTGATGGAGTGCATCCTAATGATGCAGGATTTTTAAGGATGGCAGAAGTTATAGGGCATACGGTAGGGAGATTATTAAGGTAAGGCTTTAGGGATTTGTTACGAGATACGAGATACGAGTAGAACGAAAAACTTTAATTGTTACGAGATACGAGTAGAACGAAAAACTTTAATTGTTACGAGATACAAGTAGAACGAAAAACTTTATTGTTACGAGATACGAGTAGTACGAAAAACTTTATTGTTACGAGATACGAGTAGTACGAAAAACTTTAATTGTTACGAGATACAAGTAGAACGAAAAACTTTATTGTTAC
>ENA-UOOM01001596-UOOM01001596.1-fermentation-metagenome-genome-assembly--contig:-NODE-1596-length-21157-cov-8.161549_pt1 | contig 21157 bp, 23 predicted proteins | sample MGYA00245781_ERZ724031 | MGnify/ENA primary metagenome ERZ724031 (study PRJEB28704, sample SAMN03018317) | fermentation metagenome | biome: anthropogenic terrestrial biome; feature: soil; material... | reverse complement strand
AAGGGATAGGGCAGCATAAATAGGTAATGACGCCAGTACAATCCACGTTAACGTGTGACTGTACAGAAACATCACGAATATGTAGACGCCGAGAAACATCACATCTAATATAGTGGTAAGTGGCGTTCCTGTTAGAAAGCGCCGGATGTTCTCCACTTCCCTTACCCTTGCTATGGTATCTCCCACCCGGCGCACTTCAAAGTATCGGAGGGGCAGTTTGAATAGATGGTCGAAAAGCCGAGCAGAAAGGATTACATCGATACGGTTGGTAGTATGGGAGAACACGTAGTTCTTAGCCAGGGACAAGAGCATCTCAAAAACCACTATGACAGCAAGACCGATCATGAGTACCTTAAGGGTGGTGAAGCCTTTGTGCATCAGCACTTTATCAATGATAACCTGCATTACAAGAGGAGAAGCCAGGCCTATTATCTGCAGGGCAAATGCCGCCAGCAGCACATCGATCAGGGGCTTTTTGTACTTGATTATGGTAGGTATGAACCATTTGAGCCCGAAGGTCATCTTCCGCAATGTAATTTCCTTATGCTTGCAGAGGATCACTTCCCCGGAGAACCGCTCTAATAATAACTTTTCATCCCACTTGCTCAGGATGACCCTTTTCCGGGTCCAGCACCAGTGCCTTCCCCTCTTCCATTTTGGCCAAAACAATAAACCCTCCCTGGGTATCGCCAAGGAGGCATGGAACGGGCTGTTTGAAAAGAGCCCCGGTCTGTACCCGGACGCTCTTCATTTTGAGGTTGGATTTTTTTCCGATTAGCATGATTTCATCACGGTTGGGATCTCGCCCTTCCAAGTTGAAGCTATGGTCTATTTGAACTCCGTCTAGTGCTACTTGATTGAGCTGGGCTAGGATAATTAAGCTTCGCAGGGATTTTCCCATCGTGTTTTCGTTTTCGGCTTCCGACATTATTCCTCCGCAGGATGGCTTATAATTAGAAAAAATTGTCCTATATTTTCCTTTTAAGTATATTTTATATTGCTATGGTATAATATTCAATAAATATTTCCTTTTTTATCCTTTCATTTTCCTAGATACTCTGAGTCAGCCTGGGGCCCCAGGCATAAAAGGCAAATCCAGGAGGGGCCATGGCGGTTTGCTGGAAGCGGCGGGGACTGTGTTTTTGTTAACTATCTTCGTTTTTCGTGGGCGGTTGGGTTAGACAAACGAACCCTTCGGTTTGGTCATTGATTATTTGTAAATACTGGCAATATTTATTTCTGCTCATACTCGCTGTCAGCTCGTAATTGTCAAAGCTGACCATGTATGACCTGTTATCGTCTTTATATACTTTTTTCACTTTACTCAAATTAATAAGGTAGGATTTGTGAGCTCTAAAGAAGGAACTACTGAGGTTTTTCTCAATTTCGTCAAGAGACAGATACAGCTTGTGTATTCTGTCGCCGGTGTGTATATAAGCTACATTGCCATATTTCTCCACAAATAGAATATCCGCCTTGCTAATATGATAACATTCACCTTTCCCTTTGATAATGATGCTGGTGGGGATGGTATTCCTCTGCCTGACCTTATCGGCGATCTCTTTGATCAACGCCTTGAGTTTAGATTTATTAATGGGTTTAATTATATAATCATAAGGGTGGACCAAAAAAGATTGCAGAGCATATTTAGTATAACCAGTGATAAATACCATAAAACAGTCAGGGTTGATACTAAATATGCTTCTGGCTACAGCTAATCCACTGATGTCTCCCGGGCATAGTTCTATATCCAGGAGAATACAGGATGGTCTATGTTTCTGAGCAAGCTCAATCGCTTCACTGCTGCTTGAAGTAGCATAAGTTCCTGTCACTTCTGGTATTTCATTCACAATTTTTTTTAAGAATTCCCGATTATATTCTTCGTCTTCAAGAATTAGGACCTCAAACAACATAAACCCTTCTTTGTGCTTTTTTTGTTCTATTTACTTTTCCGGTGAATCTGGCTCATAGAGTAAGAATAGTTTAAATGCGTTCATGTTTGCCGCGCTTACGACGGTCAATACTAATGCAAATGCTGACGCAAATGGTACTAACAGTTTCTTCATCATAATGTCACCTCCTTTTTTTGCCGATTATATCAACAGTGTGGTCAACCACTCCGATGATACCGTAACCTATGGGGGTAATCAGAAGAAGGCTTATCAATGCACCCCAAGTCAAGGCGACGCTTTCTGCCGATTTACCGTTATGCATCAAAATAAAGGCCGTGATGACATAAATAATTAAGGCGATTAGCATATAAACTTTTCTGATATAACGAACCTTGATATCAGTGATATTGTATTTATGGGTACCAGCCGGAACCCATTTTATGGTGGTGTAGATTCCCATCAGTAATGCCGTTATGATTAGATCCGTTAAAAAATTGATGGGGATTTCAAGAGTACTCAAATAGCCAAAAACCACAAAAACAAGAGTACTGACCACTATACAACGATTTCCCGAACTCATGTGCACCCCTCCGCCAATACACCTGAGCGGGGCAAATATCGCCAGGAAGATCAAGGTGTTCTTAATAGTGCCCAATAGAAATGCCAGCCCTGCAACCAGTGTCATAGTTATCAATAATAATAAAAGGATCTCTATCGAATAGGCATACCATGCTGCACTGTTGTCACTGGATTCTAATATGCCGGCTAACTGTTGCGCGATTTTCCTGGATAGCGTTTGAATCAATTTTTCAACACCTTACTGGGTAGTCTGATCCTAATATGGGTATTATCATCACAATTAATTTCTATTTGGCCATTATGTTTTTTGAGTAGTTTTTGGACTATATATAAACCGTAGCCGCGGTATTCTGATATTTTTGTACTCACTCCGGCTTGAAAAACATCAACTCCGGCCGGCATGGCCGCTCCATTGTTATAAACATCGATTATATAAGAATCATGATCCTGCCTGAACTCAATCTCAACCCTGGGCTTGTCAGCTTCAACTGCGGCTTCCAGGGCGTTATCAACCAGATTTCCCACGATACTGCAGACATCCCTTGAAGGTATATCAAGATTAGACAATTCCGAATGTAAAAAAATTCCCACGTCAATGCCCTTTTTCTCGGCGGCGGCCTTTTTACTGTTCAATAATGCCGATAAAGCCGGATGATCAATGTAGCACATTTCATATTGCGGTATAATACCCTCGGTTATACTGTCCATATAATCGATGGCCTCATCAATACGGCCCAGCCCCATTAATGATTGAATAGCCTGCATATGCTTGGAATATTCGTGTCTTTCAGCTTGCAGGGTTCTTATGAGTTCTTCTACCTGAGTAAGATGGTTCTTCATCATTAAGGCTTTGGTTCTATAGACTCGGTGCCGGCCAATATTTTTTACCGAAATTAAACTGATAACACACATGATGAGGATGATTAAATTGATAAAAGGTATGGCCTGTTTAAGATAACCCAGGTTTTCAACTACTATTATTTCAGTATTGATGGTTATCACCAGTAAGGTCTGTAAAAGAATAGTAATAATCACAAAATAATCACTATCTTTGTTCATCGTTTTCCCCTAGCTCACCAAGACTGATTAGAACAAAGTTAAAACGTTTAACTACCAATAATACTGCTATGGTGACTAAAAATACGGGGATATAGGTGAATATATTCAGTACTGCGTCAACCAATAATTTCTCTGCTATATCAGGACGTATCCACAATAACACCTGTATAACTAAGCTTTCAATCACTCCGGAAACCATGATTCCCAACAAACAGGCAATCAAGGTCTTTTTCAGATGTATTTTAAGTATCAAGCCAGTGATGATTATCAAAAATGTGGTGAGAATAAGTGTATTTAATACCAGTGGAATAGCCAAAGGCCGGACAAAATAAGTTGCGATAGCAAATAAAAGCGCGCACAAAATGCTTTTCTTAAAATCCACACTGATATTACACAAGCTAAAACCGATGTAGATCACCAAAACGGCCTGTGGAATTGAAATAAATAGTACAAGAAACCACGGTATATATTGCAACTCTATTCCTCCATTAATTGGAGTGTCTTTATTAAACTTCTTTAAATTAACTGTATTTCCTTTTGTTAGATTTGACAATTTATCAGCATAAAAGGCTTAATCATACCTTTTGGTTTTTTATATGACAACATTCCTTGTCATTTTCCACGCATCGCAGCAGTAGATGCCACAGATTAAAGTTCATAACCACTCTTGACAGGCAACCTTACATACTGTATATATTAATTATAAACACTATGCAAGGTATATATGGTATACTCTATGGAGGCTTAATCGTGCGCATTATTCTTTCCAACGCGTCACCCGACCCGATATACGAACAAATACGCCGGCAGATCCAGGGCCATATCCTGAAAGGGGAGCTGCAGCCAGGCGATGCTCTGCCTTCGATCCGCAACCTCGCCCAGCAGCTGCAAATCAGCGTCATTACCACCAAGCGGGCCTACGATGAACTGGAGCGGGACGGTTTTATCGAGACGGTCACCGGCAAGGGCTCTTTTGTAGCCCCTCAGAACCGGGAAATGCTTCGGGAAAAGCGTATGAACCTGATTGAAACCCGTCTGGCCGAGGTTGTCAAAGAGAGCATTCTTCTGGGTCTGAGCCTGGAAGAACTGCGGGAGATGTTAGAACTGTTATACAGGGAGGTTTAGCAATGGATACCATTCTCGATGTTAAGGATTTGAAGAGGAGCTTCCCCGATTTCCAATTGGGCAAGATTTCCTTCAGTCTTCCTCGGGGTTATGTTATGGGGTTTGTAGGGCCCAACGGCTCCGGCAAGACCACCACCATCAAACTGATCATGAACCTGCTGCGGCGGGACAGCGGTCGGATCTCGGTGTTCGGCCTGGATAACCGTACTCATGAGAAGGAGATAAAACAAAGAATCGGTTTTGTCTATGATGAAAATCATTTTTACGATAACCTCACACTACAGGAGATGAAAGGGATAATTGCCCCCTTTTACCGCAACTGGGATGAGGCATTGTTCCGCAAATACATGAAAGAATTCAATTTGCCGGCCAAAAAAAAGATCCAAGATCTATCCCGGGGCATGAAGATGAAGTATTCTCTGGCTTTGGCCCTATCACACCGGGCCGAACTCATCCTGATGGATGAACCCACCTCAGGGCTGGATCCGGTGTTTCGCTCCGAACTGCTGGATATCCTGCAATATGAGATGCAGGATGAAAAGCGCGGTATACTGTTTTCCTCCCATATCACTTCCGATCTGGAACGCATCGCGGACTACATCTGCTTTATCAGCAACGGAAAGATAATAGTGGCGGATACCCGGGACAACGTGCTGGAAAAGTACCTCCTGGTTAAGGGCGCCAAGGATCTGCTCGACGCTTCTTCACGACCGCTGTTCGTGAATGTCAGGGAAAACGACTTCGGTTTTGAGGGCTTGAGCGATCAGCCCGGCAAGCTGCGAAGTCTGCTGGGCAACCGGGCCCTGTATGAAAAACCGGGCCTGGACGACATCATACTCTATACCGTAAGGAGGGACCGCCATGCAGCAGTTAATTAAAAAGGAACTCATCTTGCAGAAGAAGATGTTCATCTTTGGCGGGTTGTACAGTATTTTTTTGTTCACCGTATTCGCCAACCCGGTTTTCAAGGATTTCACTTACAGCATGGCCGCTTTTGGCATATCCTATATTGCCATCATCGGCATCGCTCAAGCAGAATACAAAAATAACAGCGATATCATCATCAACAGCCTGCCCATCACCCGCCGTGAAATCGTGGCGGCTAAATACCTGTCCATTGTGACCAGCACCATAGTCGCGCTGATGATAGTCGGGGCAGTAGGCATACCCTTCAGTCTGATGCCGGCGCCTTTCGACTACCGTCTTTTGAACGGGGCGGATGTCATAACCACCATAATATGCGTGCTGCTGTTGGCATCTCTGTCCCTGCCCATATACTTTTGGGCCGGAGCAACCTGGATCCGCGCAGTCAACGTTGTGATCTTCCTGCTGATATTCTTCGCCCCGGTTCAAATCGCGGAGTTTCTGATCAACAACCCTCAAAGGCCCTGGGTTCAAGCTGTTACCAGCCTGGCGCAAAATCAATCCTGGCAGCTGATCCTGATGGGGTCTGTAATCATGATTGTAATACTGCTGATTTCGTACTATATCTCACTGCGCATCTATATAAAAAGGGATTTCTAAGAAAATGGGGTGACAAATGGTGACGATCCTTTTTGGTCACCCCGCGGCACACCCGGCTGAGTGGTGCTAACCGGTCACTGCAGAGTATTTGTTGGTGGCCCGGTACAAAACAATATTGCATATACCCAGAACGATTAAACCTGCCGCCCCGGTAATACCCACAGTAAGATCATTGCCTCCCTGCAGCATGATAATGGCCACTCCGGCCAGGCCGTTTATGGAACCGTGCATGATCGCGGCAGCGATCACGGAGTTAGCCTTGATGGTTATATAATTGAGCAACGGGGTGTAGAGCATACAGAACAGAATCATCATAAAGACGCCTGTAACCGGGTGCTGAGGGTAATTGTGACCCTGAAGAATCAGGGGAGCATGCCAGAGCCCCCAAATAAACCCGATAAACAGTGAAGCACGGGCGAACCCCAGCGGACGTAATTCCTGCAGTAAAAATCCCCGCCACCCCAATTCTTCTCCAAATGCGAATAAGGCGTTTATAGTAATTCCCGCCAGCAATCCCTGCACAATCGTCAGGAAAATCGGGTGCAGCGGCAGCTGCTCCAGGGAGTCTTGCATTTGGGCGATCTGTTCCGGCGTCATGATATCCCGGTATCGCTCAAACATCCCGGCCATATCCGGAGAAAAGGAAACCCCCGGGAACAACAGGGAGACGGCCATCGTTCCCAAGGCCACTGCCAGAGGCAAGAACCACCCCACTATAAACCAGCGATTGAAACGAAAGGAAATTCTTAAAGGGGCTTTCACAGCTTCATGATACAGGACTTTTCTTATAAAGACCGCCGTCAGAGCTGGAAACAGCATATAAATCATGCCCCATAAGACCGCCACGGTCCCCTCCCATTTAAGGTGCAGAATGGCCGGGATGGCGCCAACCGCAACGGCACAGGCAAAGGTCAAGGCCACAAACAGGCTTACTTTTCTCCAGTTCACTCCCCTGTTATCCATATATTCCTCTCCTCTCTTGGCAGACTGCGTCAACCTGGTTTCCACATAGGATGAGATGATGCGGCAAGTATTACCGGGCCGTGTGAGGCAGGGTGAAAAAGAAAGTGCTTCCTTTGCCAGGAGTGCTCTCCGCCCACATTTCTCCCCCATGCGCTTCGATAATAAACTTGCTGATGGCCAGCCCCTGGCCGCTTCCGCCGAATTCCCTCGACCTGGACTTTTCTCCTCTGTAAAAAAGGTCGAAAATATAAGGCAGATCCTCTGCAGAGATCCCGATCCCGTTATCCTTTACTTGCACCTGTAAATGATTGTCCAGAGATTTTATTTGAACTTCGATCAGAGCATGATCACCGGAATAGCCTTGAGCATTTTTAATCAAATTATCCATGACCTGCTCAATACGGTGTTTGTCGACATGAACAAGAACAGAGGTCAGTGGACGCACTACATGGAATTTAACAGCGGAGTTCTCAAAGGACGTCTCAAAGGAGTTAAGGATTCTTTCAAACATTGGCTTGGAGTCGGTCAGTTCTTTTTTGATTTCCAGGCGTCCCAATTCGAGCTTTGAATACTGGCTGAGATCCTCGACAAGTCGGTCCAATTGTTCCGATTTGTCCTTTATCACCCCTAAATAACGCTTAAAGCTTGCTTCATCCCTGGCCACCCCATCCTCCAAACCTTCCACATATCCTTTGATAATAGCAATCGGAGTGGCCAAATCGTGAGAAATATTAGCGACTAATTGTTTCCGGGACAATTCATAAGCCGCTTGTTTATCCAGGGATTGTTGCAGTCTGATTCGCATGAGATCGAAAGCTTTGGCAAATTGCCCAATTTCATCAGCAGCCTGGTGCTTTAACTCATAGTTTAGATTGCCCCGCGCAATTTCATCGGTGGCCTGGCTCAACTCTTTCAAGGGATGCAGGATGCTTTTGGTTATGATGTGGGTAAAAAGAACCAATAAAACAATTAAAGAAAGAAACCCGGCCCCGATACTCAGGAAAACATATGTGGTCATTCTGGTGTATATGTTATAAGGCGGAACATCGGGATCGGGAATAACGGTGACAGTCCCTGCGATGTTGCCGTTTACCACAATAGGAAGATGATAGTTATGCTGATTTCCGGTGAGCGCCGCTTCCGGTCTGGTTTTGCCGGAATACCTGGCGGAGTCGAATACTGGCTGGCCCAGGTTATCAGTGATATGCAGATTTAACTGATATTCGTCAAGCAGCGGAGCCAGCATTCGGTAAAATTCATCCGGATGGTCGATATCCTTATAAGAAGCCACTATTCCGTCCATCAGTTTTCTGTTGATCTGTTCGATTTCATTCAACTGGCTGGCGGCCTGATCTTTCAAGCCGCTCAGGCTGATCGTCAGGAAGCCCAGGGTAAACAAAATAGGAGCAATGATGATCAGAATCATCGAGAAAATAAGTCGGGACCTAATCCCCGCTTTCATTAGCTTTTTGATCAAATTTATATCCTACCCCCCAAACAGTTTTAATATATTCAGGTTTAGACGGATCGGCCTCAATTTTTTCCCGTATTCTTCTGATATGGACCGTCACTGTATTGATGTCTCCATATTCATTGAAACCCCAGATGCGGTCAAAAATTTGTTCTCTGGTAAAAACCTGCTGTGGATGAAGTGCTAGAAAATACAGGATCTCAAATTCTTTGGACGATAATTGAACTTGTCGGGCGCCTATAGCAACGGTGTACCCTTTGCTGTCTATTTTCATATCTCCAAATTGAAGATACTGAGGCTTCTCAAAAGGTGCAGAGAGCTGGGTAAAACGGCGGATTTGGGCTCTTACCCGGGCTGCCAGTTCCCCGGGACTGAAAGGCTTGGTGATATAATCGTCGGCCCCCAGCCCCAGACCCAAGATTTTATCCACATCGCCCTTCCTGGCGCTCAGCATGAGAATGGGAACGGTTGACTGGCTTCTGATCTGCCGGCACACTTCCATGCCGTCAAGCTTGGGGAGCATGACATCCAGGATGATCAGAACCGGTTTATGCCGGCGGTAAAGCTTTATAGCTTCCTCCCCGTCATACGCCGCTATGACGCTATAGCCTTCCAGCTCCAAATAGTCCCGAACCAGATCACAAATCTCTTTTTGATCATCCACAACCAGGATTTTTTCTCGTGCCAATTGATCCACCGTCCCAGTAAATTTTCCCCTACATTATATCGCAAATACTATAGCTGTAATGATTCAATGGCTATTAATATAGAAGATCCTTTTTCTTAAACAGATAAATGCTGCCTAAATAAGAAAAAACTCCATAAACAAACATCACTATCAAGCTCAAAGTGATTTCTCTCCCGTTTCCGCCAAAAAACAAACTATTAGGGAACTCATGAAAATAGGTGATAATCAAATAAGGCCGGATATTCTCCACAAGCTGCCCCGCCAAACTTAAGAGAAGCAAGAGCCCGATGGAGGTTGCCACAGCCGCTCCGCTGCCCGGAAACTGCAGGCAAATAAGCATTATCACCGCGGCGAAAGCCATAAGCGGCAATATTGAGGTTGCGTATGAACCCATCGTCGATAGTATTCCGGTTTCAGTGGCAAAAACATTTCCATTATAGATAAATTGATCCCCCCAGCCGAAAAGTAAAGCGCCAATCAGATAAGTTGCCATCATTCCTAAAAACAGGAGAACTGTTACCGGCACAATCAGAGCCAGGATTTTGGCAGTCAACAGCCTTGTACGTGAGGCCCCATGAAGCAGCGGAAGCTTCAGGGTTCCGCTCACATGTTCGTCGGTAATCGAATCCCCCAGGGTTACAATGAGGAAAATAGGTATGATGGAATTAATGGTGGCCAGCATATAAAGAGGCAAATTCTGACCATTCAGGGTGAAGTCTATTGATCCCAGGGCCATTTCAATCGCCGGCAGCAATGAAAACAGGACGATCATGATCATAAAGACATAGATTTTTTTCTGGGCGAAAATCTTGAAGACTTCGTTGGCTATTAATTTATGCAATATTCTTACCCCCTTCGGTAAGTTCTATAAAAAACTCTTCTAAAGATTGATTTTTCGGTATTAAATAATCTACTTCCACCTGTTGTGAGACCAGCAGCTGATTGATTTGATTAGAGCAACCTTTTTCGATTTCTACTATCAAACTCCCTGCGCGGGGATGGATTGATTTGACCATACTCCTTTCCCGGAGAATTTCTATAGCAGCGCTGATTTGCCCGGTAATAATCTCGACTTTTTCATTTTGGGAGGCCGACAGTTCTTTCATCGGCATTTGGGTGATAAGACGGCCTTCTTTGAGTATCGCAACTTTATTACAGACTTGTTCCACCTCATAGAGCAGATGAGAAGTGATAAAAAATGTAATATCCTGTTCAAGAGCAAGTTGAGAGATCATTTCCCTGATTTCGATCATTCCTTGAGGATCCAGACCATTGCTGGGTTCATCAAGGAAAACCAGACCGGGATGATTGAGCAGAGCCCTGGCCAGGCCCAGGCGCTGCTTCATGCCCAGGGAATAGGTCTTTACTTTATCGTTAGCCCTTGAAGCCAGACCCACAATTTCCAGAACTTCCCCAATTCTGTATTTGGGCAGTTCAGGGTGCAGATTGGCAATGAGCCTCAGATTGTGGTAAGCCGATAAATAGGGGTAAAACTTGGGGGTTTCCACCACGGCGCCGACCTTGCCGATGGCCCGGTTAAAATCCGTTTTGGTATCGTAACCGTTAATTTTGACTGAGCCGCTGTCCATGGCGATCAGGCCCAGCAGCATTCGTATGGTGGTGGTTTTACCCGCTCCATTGGGACCTAGAAAGCCGAAAACATCTCCTTGCATGACGCTGAAACTCAGATCTGAAACCACTTTTTTATTCCCCAAGGTTTTATTGATGCGGAATGCCTCTAAAACGGTTGCCTGGTCCATGATCCTCCACCTCTTGTTTCAAATTCTTACATTGGACTATGGTTATATTTTGGCACCCACTGCTTAAGCAGCAATTATTTATTTATTAAATAATTATTAATTACAACCCTGATGAAAGAGAAAGTGCAACAGCCGCAAGGGCTATAGATGCACCTATGCCGCGCGGAGTTTTGGAACAGTTCGGTTTTGATGCGGATGCTTATGCTTATGCTAAACAGTTGAGCAATGCTGGGCGGATTGCGCAGGCTGGGGAGGCTGCTGAGGCCGACTTATAGCTAACCGGCCCTTCCGCATGAGAAGGGCCGGTTGATTTTTTGCCGGGGCTTGTTTTTACTCTTGTTTTCATGGCCGTTAGGGCTGGACAGACGAAGCCTCAGACTGTCTTATGTTTACGCCGAAATTGACGGGTTTGCCGAAATAAACGGCGGTGGTGACGATAGCGTTTATGCCGGTTCCTGCATAATTGGCGGCATTTTCTTCATTTATCCCGCCAGCCGCCAGGATTACCAGGTCAGGGTTTATGCCCCGCAATATCTTCACAGCCTGCGGCAATTCGTTATAAGGCATCTTGTCAAATTGCACCCCGTCTGCACCGGCTTTGCATACCTCAATGGCTTCCGCCGCAGAGGCGACCTCAACGATTATCTTCTTTTCAATGTTTTTAGCCTTGAGAGCGGAAATCCTGCTCATCAGGTTATCAAACCCGCCCAGGAAAGCCCAGTGCTGTTCGAATATCAAGATGGTCTCTGAAAGGCCCAGGCGGTGAGGCGTCCCCCCACCGGCTACGACCGCTTTAATTGAAAGCTCCTTGGTTCCAGGGAAAATCTTTCTGGTGCTCAATAATTCGATACCGGGATTAGCCGTCCGTGCCTGGGCTAGTATCCGCGATGTCCGGGTGGCTATACCAGAGGCATATTCCAGGATATTCTGGCAGACTTTCCAGGCCATATGCAGATTATCGGCACTGCCCTCTGCAGCCAATACCACTGTGTGAGGCTCGACCCGGGTTCCGGAAGGCAGATGATGGAGCGGGGTTACGTTCAGTTTACCCAGGATTCTCAGCACTTCTTCCGTTCCGCAAATTACCGCCTCATCGCGGCACTCGAAACCGATACGCCCCTTTTTCCCGGCTATGTTCAGCACCAGGGTGGTGAGATCGATGTAAGGGATGTCTTCTTTGATGAATCTTTCTAATGCGTCGTCACCAATGTACATCAGCGGATACCTCCATAGATACTATTTGAAATGCACTTCGCAGGCGCGGCCCCCTTCATGCTCCACCGACCAGGGAAGCATAACCTCTTCCCGGCATATGGAGCAAGTGACGATGGGATGCAGCCGGGGCTTGCCGGGAAGATGAACATTAATCTCGGCGACGTTGAACAGCTCATCGTCTGAGAGCTCATACAACAGTTTGCCCCGAACGTCGCGCAAGGCAAAAAATTCGGCTTTCTCGGCATCGGTGGCCACCCCGGTTTTGACCTTCTGATGCAGCTCGATGGGATGATTCGATCCCCATAGCGGGTATTTTAGAGCCACACGAATGCCTTGGCCCTTTTTTGAGATAAAGTTGAAGGCTTGCCTTCCCCTATTGTCGATCACCAGTCCGCTGTTTCCGACTGTGCATCCGGTCACATACTGTACTCCATCCACTCCGCATACATCATTTTCGACAATCACCGTATGGGTGGCGCCAATATTTTGGCCTTCCAGCCCCAGGAGTCTCAGGGCCAGGATGCTGGCCCGATAGCCCACAGCGATGCCTGGGCAGATATGGCCGTGAAACTGGTGCACCGCTTGCCACAGTTGTTCGCTCATATGTTTCTTCTCCTTATTTTAGACTGTGTTCGATTTTTATATCAAAAAGGTTTTTATAGGGCTGATCTTTTAGACTGTTTATCCCGACACCATTTTTCAGAGTTATAGTGGCAGAAAGATTCCCGTTTTCCCAACTGCTATGTGCTTTCTCACAGTCTTCCCGGAAAGTAAAGCGCTCCGGATTGGCCAGGCGGCTTCTGGTCAGCCCCTGTATGCTGTCGGCCAGGCAGCGGGTCCCCTCAATATACACCTTTAAATCTTCGGCGGTCAACTGACCAAAGATTTGCTCAGCGGCCAGGCACATTTTGACTGCCAGGATAAGCTGATCGCATTCTTCCTGATGGTGATTCAAAGCTGTTTTGAACATCATTTGTTCCAGCATGCCAGACTGGCTGGGTCTTATGTAGGGGGCACGCGGTGAAAAAACTATATCCTGCCCATAGAAAGGTTTTATATCTATTACCGGGGTGCCGTCTATGAAATCCAGGCCCTCTACCGATAAAATATTGCCTTCTATTCCCTCCAGCTTTACAACCGTCAAACCAATGGGATTAGGCCTGCTGTAAGCCCTCAATCCGAATACTCCATATTCCGGCAGTTCCAAATTAATCCTGGGAACCACCCGCAAGAGGTCTCTTCTGGCCTCATGAAACCACCCGATTATCCATAGATGCGAATGTTCTTCCATGCGCAGCATGGCCTCGCTGTACTGTGGAAATATCTCGATGGTAGTTTTAGGCACCTCAACCCGTACACGATCCGGCTTGAGGAAATCATTATGCACCACCCCGATCGGTTCTATCGTTATTGGAGTAATCAAATATCATCCCTCCATTTTTCCTAGTTTACTTGTTCCGCCTGCCATTTTTTAACGTATTTATGCAGTGGATTGAAGACAACGGATTCCATTATGGCTACCAGCATTATCAAGGTCAGGGTCCAGGCAAAAAGCTTGTCGGTCTCCAGATATCCGCGAGTGATAAAAATGGCGTTTCCAATCCCGTTTTGCGCTCCCAGGAGCTCGGCCATTATGGTAATGCGCAGCGATGAGGCCGCGCTGAGTGAAAAACCTGCTATGAATCCGTTGAGCAGCCCGGGCAGGTAAAGCTTAAGCATTCTGATTTTCCATGGCACCCGGTATACTTTTACCATCTGCAGGAGATTGTGGTCTATGGAGTGTATCCCTTTTACCGAATTGAGGTACATGATGGGCATCACCAGAAGCGCGGTCACAAAGATGACCTGAGTGCTGCCCTGCCCGAACCAGACCATGGCTATGACCACGAATATCACGCTGGGCGTTGCCAGGATGGCATTGATGGTCGGCATTATCATGCCGTCCAGCGAGGCTTTAATACCCCCAAACACACCGAGACAGGTACCGGTCAACACCCCCAGGGCCAGACCGGCAAGCTGTCGCTGCAGAGTCACCAACAAGCTTCTCCCCAATTCTCCGTTGCTCAGCATGCCGAAAAAAGCCTTGAGAGTGCTCAGCGGGGAAGCCACGATAAGAGGATGGGACGCCGTCGCCAGGGCCTGCCATCCCGCCATTATTATGACTATCCCCAGCAGATAATACTTCCGGTCGGTGATCACCTTAGTAATAAAAACCATCATCCGGTAGTTTCCCCCCTATAGATGCCGGGGGAGCCGTCTGGAGAAACTCATTTAAAAATGCGTTGATCTCCTGCTTGCACTCGGCACCGGCCAGGGGTTCAAGTCTGGCGTAAGTCAAAGAATTCTCGACCGCGGCAGCCTTCATTTTAGGGAAATATTTTTCTACCAGGGGCCCAGCCTGAGCAGGATTCTCATTGATCCACCCGGCCCCCTCTGCGAATTGCTTCGAGACTGCATCTACCAGCGCTTTATTCTGGGCATTGTCACCCACGACGATCAGTCCGGCCTGTGGTATACGGGCGTTATTACTCCCTACGGCTTTGCCCCATTCGACCTGCAAATCGATGGCCCGGGTCACAGTAATATTTCCTTTAAGAGCATTGGCTATGGTTATAGTAGAATTGGGTTCGTTGGACAGAGCGAGTTTTATGGCTCCGGTAGCCAGTTTTGAAGAGGCTTCTGCCATATCCATATTGATTATGGTGAGGTCTTTATCGGGGTCAAGATTATTTTTAATGAGAATGTGTCTTAATATGTTGCCGTGATAGCTGGTACCGCCGCCGGTGACGGCTATTTCTTTGCCTTTGAGATCAGCGATGGTTTTTACACTGTCATCGGCGCTCAATATATACAACATGCCCCAGACTGCAACATTGACCAGCTTTAAATCAGCCCCTTTATTATATAGCATCAGGGCATTGGTTATAGGAGTGATTGCGAACTGCGCCTGGTTGGAGGTGACCATGGCAGAGAGCTGCTCGCTGGTAACCCAGGGCACGATGACGGTCTTGTCAGCCATGTCTTTAAGGGCATTGTTCTCCACCATAGGCGCCAGGGGGTAGCTGCCTGCACCTTGAGAAGCGGCGATTTGCAGCTCCTGCATCTTCGGGGTGGTCTTTGCGCAGCCAGTTAGGCTGAGAGCCAGAGTCAATACTATTAAGCCTGCCAGTATCCTTTTTACTCCGAAGTTCATGATATCCTCCCTTTTCTCCATCATTAATTAATCAGTGCCTGGATCTTTTCGATCTGTTCAAGTCTGAATTTCATATCGCGGTCTTGCAAGGCTGTGCTTATAGAGAAGTCCAACACAATTTCGCAGGGACGGTTGCGCAGGAAGATGATCCTGTCCGCCAAGCGCACAGCTTCTTCGATATTATGGGTTACCATAATCGAGGTGCGGGGTTTAAAGGCCAGGAGTTTTACCAGGTATCTGCACATCGCCTCCCGCAATTCATCATTTAATGAGCTGAAAGGTTCATCCAGAAGCAGGATATCCGGTTCGATGGCAAACGCCCTGGCCAGGGAAACCCTCTGTTTCATGCCTCCACTCAACTGAGACGGGTAGTAAGACTGAAATCCATCCAGGCCAACCTTCAGCGCCAGTTTTTCGGAGATGCTCCTCCGTTCCCTTCTGTCCTCGGGCATCAGAGCATATAAGCCGATCTCGATGTTCTCCAAAACATTGCACCAGGGAATCAGCCGGGATTCCTGAAAAACATAAGCGATATGCTGGCTCCGGTATTGGATGCTCCCGTATTCAGGTTTTTCCAGACCGGCGATCAATTGCAAAAGGGTAGTCTTGCCAATACCTGAGGGGCCGCAGATGCACACGAACTCACCTGATCGGAATACACAAGAAAAGTTTTTAATTATTTCCAGTTTTCCATAACTTTTGCCGATATCGTTTAATTCGATCACCTGTTATCGCCTTTCCAAATTGGTGCCAAACCTCGGAAGATATTCCTATAACGCAAGGCCGCAATGGACTTTTATGTATTCGATGGATAAAAACCCGCCAACCTTTCGGTCGGAAACCCGAAACCACTGTTGCGATCTGCCATTGCCCCAATTAGCCGCCACTGCAAATGCTGTCAATCACCGAACCAGCCGCCCGCAACACCTGAATAATGCTTCAGACTCTTATACACCTCCTCTTTTAGAAATACCACGGTAGAAACTACAAAACGCCCGGCAAGAAAGAACCGCCGGGCGACAATAGCCTTATAGCATCAAGCATTAATCGGCACAGAACCTGGAGACAACTGCGACCTGCCTGCCTCTTGATAGACGACATCATAGGAAAGTTCATACTACAAATAAAGGCGAACTGCGACAAACAGTCCGCCGATAAATGGCCGATTCCGCTTATCTCCTTTCCACACTGGGAGGCAACTCAGTTTCCCAAACCACCCTGACGGCCTGATCCCCTTGGAACGCTCTTTAGGCGAAAAGGCTCGGAGACTATTCAATTATTTATTGCATTATTCGTCATTAACGGCAAAAATCCTGCCTGAGACTAAGGGACGTACCCTTTTGTCAACTTCAGCATTCCATCTCATCAAAAATTAACATACTGGTTAGATTTCTGTTGGTTTTGTCATGGTTAGACGGGTAGGCACTCACCCGGTCTTTCAAATTGCTTTAATGTATTATTTGCCGGAGCTTAATTAAGTTCAGTAGTGTTGATTAATTTAAATGTCTTAATGATCTGGTCGAACTTTTCCTCCATCGATCTATATTGTTCTATTAACTCCTGCGAAGCCTCAGGCGGAACTTGAACATCTGTGGCATGGGCGTAACCAAAATAGTACTTTTCGTTCTCTCCCAGATATCTCAGTCCGTATATATCCGCTCCCTGCTGAATAATATCCCTGGCGAATTTTTCTTTATCATAGATTTCAATTCGTCCCACCACCCCAAAAATATGTTCCGGGAGCAGGGCTTGGATCTCTTTATTAACGAAATAGATGCAGTCGCTCCCTGCCTTTATTTCAACCGCATCCATAAAATCCTGCGGTATTAGCAAGGAAAAACCGAATTTTTCATTTTCATAGCTGTTGCTTTCATAAAAGCCGTCAATAATCCCATAGCCGCTGGACTGCAGTATCTGGGTTATGAACCAGCCTTCTTTGCCATCATTGACAAGCTTCTCCACCACCAGCTTTTCTCTTGCGGTGGTATGGGGCGGGGCAGAGGTGATTTCCGGGAAAGAGAGAGTATACTCGACCCTGGTAGCCTTGACTTGATCCCGACTGTCTATGCTTATCGGCCCCACCCGGGGACTGGAACCGCCGGTGACCCAGTATGATTGACGAACATAGCTGCTTTTATCTGCTTCCTGGCGCAGTTGGGGCGACAATGCCAAATATTGCAGAGCCCCGTTGCGGGTTTGTTCACCCCGGCCCCACAATTTTATGGCTTCATCCGCACTGGCTGGAATAAGGGCATTTTCTATGCGGGCAATATCGGCTTTGATTTTGTCTAGATCGGGGGTTTGAATGAAGAACATATTGGTGGTTTGATTGTAATTGATCCGGGCATTAAACAGGTATTCCACCCAGTCCATGGGCAGGTAATAATGACCCTGACGGTTTTCGGCACTGTGTACTACCGAACTGTGTTCATAGAGACCATCATCGCTGACAATACGTATGCTGATATAATCAAAGGGCCGGGTTGGATTTGATGATCCCTCCCGGGGCAGTTCTAAAACCCATTTTTTGCTCACAGCATAGGATAGATCCAGCTCTTTGGCCCTATCCGGGAGTGGCCAGATTTGTTCATTCTGTTCGGTTGCATTTAATTGCAGAGCATTGGCATAAGAGGCCAGTTTCTCCATACTATAAAAGTCCTGCGGGGTTTTAATGGTTATTGTCCGGGTTTTTAAGTCCCATTCTACAGAACTTGCTCCCAATTGCTCAGCCGCCCAGCGGATGGGAACCATCACCTGGCCTTCTTTCATATTTGCAGCATGATCTAACGCATCCAACAAGCTGTCCAATTCGGCTTTCTGCTGTGCGCTTTCTTCAGGAGTCAGCCAGACCCCTTCATTCCTCAATTTTTCACGAGCATCATAATCGCCTTCATCCGTATTCGCTAAAACGCCTGTACTTACAGCAAAAAGCATTAATAGTAATACGATACCGGACGTTAATAGCCTTTTCATTATTTCCCTTCTTTCAATTACTTCGCTTCGTTAACCAAAAAGTCATTTCATTATGTAAATACCTATAAGTAGTTTACGGTGTCATATGGATTTATCTTACGGTAGCGATACATACTTGAAAATGATGGTTGCCGGTGATTAAGATACTGGCTTTATGGCTCTGCAGACACCATTTCATGAAGCGAAGCGATAACCCCGTCATATAGAGCCAGAGCCGCCCTGTCGCGGAATGCTTCATCCATAAGATTCTTCCGGTCCGACTCATTGGATATAAAGGCGACATCAACTATGGCTGAAGACGCATGGGTCTCCGTGAGTACCTTGAAATTTCCCTCTTTAACTCCCAGGTCTGTGGTTTGAAGCTGCTTATGCAGTTCATTTTGCAGCAGCCCGGCGAATCTTTCACTTGTCAAACCAGCGGTTTGGCGATTTTTATCTGAACAAAACGTGGTGGAGGTACCATTTACGCTCTCATCATTGGCCATCCCAGTATGAATATTAAGAAATAGGGCCGCATTTTTTTCATTGGCCATGCTGATACGCTCGTCCAGGCTCAGTCCACGGTCGTCTTTTCGCGTTATCTCAACCGGTATTCCTGATGTTTTTAGCATCTCATACAATTTAAGTGAAATCTTCAGATTCAAATCCTTTTCTTTCACTTCAACCAGGCTGTTGTCTGTTACATCGAAAGGGTAAGTGCCGCCAAAATCGTCTCCCCCATGGGCAGGATCAATCACGACCAGTTTATTTTTTATGCGCGCATCGTACACCATTGTTGTGACATTTGTTGTGACATTGTCCGAAGCAGGCTTCTCATTAGAATTGGGATTGGTGATGTCGACACACCCACCCAGGATTACTGCTCCGCTAATGAATGATATCAACAGCGCTATGGAGATCAGCATATTGGATTTTGCCTTTTTGCTATACTTCATGATTGCCACCAGCCTTTCTTTTAGAGTGGCTTTTTCTTCACTCATCGTAGCCTGCAGGGCCCCCGGGGGATATTTGTGATCTGCGACTACCGATATCAATGTATCGCCATAGGCCTGTTTTTCATCAGCATCAAGGTTCCTGATAACCGCTTCATCACAGGAGAGTTCACAGGCATGATCGATTTCCCTTTTGATAAAACACATCAGGGGATTAAACCAATGCAGAGATGCCGCTATCATGGTCAGCCATTTTATGCCGATATCAAAACGTCTGTAATGCATGACCTCATGAAGCAGAATATTTTTGAGCTGTTTTTCACTGAAGTGAATGTCAGGAATAATGATCAAGGGTTTCAGGATTCCGATCAGCATGGGAGTGGCGGCATAGCGGTTGCGCAGCAGTTGCACGTTTTCCCGTCCATTTAACAAGTCGGTCAGCATCTGGCTTTCCTCTGCAGAGGCTGGCCGGTTGGTTTGGTTTATGTTTTTTACAAACCGGGCATATCCAATCAGGTTGAATGCCAGTACTATGATTACTCCTAAAAGCCAAATATAAAATAAATACTGATTAAACAAGTCGCTGAAATATCTGCTATGGTCAGTGTCATTATTATAGGTACCATTGCTTACATTTTCCTGAACATGGGGCCATATGAATGAGGTATTAGGGTTTTCTTCGCCCTGAGGACTTGTTATAAGGGTGGCTTGATCTCCATAAAACACCTGGTTCATAATACTTTCATCAAAGGAAATGGGCAGTATTAATCTCAGCAGTACGACAATCCATATGCAATATTGAATAGATTTAGGAAGCTTATGCCTTATAAAAGGTTTGATGGCAAAAATTATAATCGCCAGAATGCTGCCTGATACGGAAAGCGACAGTAATAGCCAGACAATTTCATTCATCACTATCACCTACCTTGAATAGGCCGCGCAGCTCTTCAATGTCGGCAGCGGCAAGTTTTTTGCTTCCCAGGAGAGATGCCACCAGGTTTTTGGCACTGCCGGAGTACAACCGGTCGATTAAACTTTGGGTAGTATATTCGTTATACTCAGCCTCACTGACTAAAGGCTTGTAGTAAAACACCTCTCTTTTGGCGGCCTGAACCACGCCCTTTTCACAGAGCCTGCGCAAGAGGGTTTTAATAGTGGAGCTTTCCCATTTGCTGGTGCGCTCCAGCGTCTTCCTGATTTCCGCCACAGGAAGCTCGCCACCTGCTTGCCATAACACCCGCATTACTTCAACTTCCGAATCTGTTATCTTGGCTGCTAATTTGTTCAAGTGCCTTCCTCCCTTGGGTTACTTTTGTAACCTCAGGGATAGTTTACAGTCGTAATCTATATTTGTCAAGGGGATTTCACCAGTTCCATCTTACTGCATATCTTTTGCTTCTTTGCCTTTACCTTTTTTCGCGTTTTGCCAGCCGCCCGCTCTCCAGGATTAGGGCTGTAAAAATTACTCCCCCTGCCCTGTATACTAGATATCTTCCACAACAAAACCAATTACAAACTAGTCTGCACCATTACTGAAGAAAAGGACGAAAGCGTTGTCGTTATACTTGACGGCAGCTGCGACAACTTTTATGCAGAACTGAAGCGATACTTGAAGTAATGAAACCCGTCATCCATCTCGATCTGCCATCGTTTCACAATTTATTACTGCTTCCCTCCGCAACGGCCGTCCTCTGTTGTCGTAATAATTAAAGCCAGCAAAAAGAACGCCAGAATGTGTGAAAACTAGTCCACAGAAAAAGGAAAAAAGCTTGTAAAAGTCGAA
>ENA-UOOM01001595-UOOM01001595.1-fermentation-metagenome-genome-assembly--contig:-NODE-1595-length-21158-cov-6.189547_pt1 | contig 21158 bp, 13 predicted proteins | sample MGYA00245781_ERZ724031 | MGnify/ENA primary metagenome ERZ724031 (study PRJEB28704, sample SAMN03018317) | fermentation metagenome | biome: anthropogenic terrestrial biome; feature: soil; material... | reverse complement strand
GCGTGTATGTGCAGTAGCGGATTAGAAGCACTTTCCTGTCCGTTTAGCACAAAGTATTTTAGAAGCACAGACCTTCGACTTACCACTTCACCCGCTATTGCCACATACACGCTGTTACCACCTGTGCTTCTTTGTCTACCGTGGTTTGTCGGTTTATTTGTTGCTCCGTTTTTCATTGTCTTTTGTCGTGCGGTGGGGCATTTTTTTAAATTTCTCTTTTCTTGGGCAGGGACTTGGAAGCTCTTTTGCAGGTTTTGGTCGTGCGGAGGGGTTGTGCGACCTGCAAATGTGCTTACAAGTGTGCGTCTGCCTAATCCTTTCTTGATTTCAACCATCTTTTTTCTTTAATAGAATAAACATGTCCATTCCAGTAATTGCTGACTTCTTCATCCCATTCAAACCCAGGTGTAAATAATTTATAGAAAGTATTATTCGTGTTCTGAATTACCTTATCCAAATAGGTGTACCCAATTTCAGGAAGATAGTAATAATCACCCTGAGCATGATTGCTATCCTTAATTTTAATAGAATACAGTTGTGCAAGTTGTTTGAGTATTTCTTCTTCAATTATTGCTTCACCCAAATCATCTAGTACAAGCTGAGGAATAAATGCTAAAAAGTCTTCAGCATCTGTAAAAAGCGTATTGGAACTATTAAATACATTATTTGAGTTCAACAGACTTAGAAATAACCACTGTTTTTGAAGTTCTGAGTCATACGTTTTATTAACGGTATTGTAAATCACTAATGCACTCAGATTTGTTTTAAAAGCCATTGATTTATAGTGTTCTAATTTTAACCTATAATCAGAGTTATCTATGTCTTTGAATCCGTTTTTTCGGTTGCACCACATGGTAAACATGCCAATATATTGGAGCAAATAATCACTCCATGAATATTCTTTTTTAGAAAGTGGGACTTGTATTAAATGCTTTTGCTTATTTTCCTCTTCAACTGTTTCTTTATGTCCTATTAGATGCAGAAGAATTTCCATCATAATCAAATACATGGACAGATCAATCAATGACGGCTGATTACTTTTGTCGTCAATCGTTTTTTGATAAAGTATGTCATAATAGCTATCCAGGAATTTTATAACCTTATCTTTCAGTTTTTCAAAATTTGATTTGGAAATGCTTCGCTTTGGTTTGGGGTCCTTCTTTTCTGAACGACCACTCGAACGATTGATATCTTCTGTTTCTTCCTCGTCAATTTTCGCTTGAACTTCTTTCTCACGACTTTCTTTCAGATAAGAGAATATGCTTTCCCAAAGACGGACTCCTTTGTATTCTACATAATGGTGAATCTTTTCCTGGCTATCAATATGTTTTGCTCTTTCCTGAATTTCTGCATAACTCAAATAGAGCAAATCATCATCTTCCTCTTTCGGTAACTCGTCATTTCGTTCTTCTTGTTCACTGGCTTTTGATATTCCTTTTTTTACTTCTTTCTGACGATAGATGGTATTGAGGTAATCAATGATTTTAGGAGTAGAAAAATTTCCGCTTTCGATCAGTTTTCTAATCTGATTTAATGATCTGTTCCGAGGAGAAGGGTTAGTGCTTTCAAAAGCATTGATATCTGTTATAAACTGTTTGTTTGACGTTGCTATTCCTTGTACTGAAATTTCGACAAATAGCAATGCAAGGCCATTCGGTATCGATATTTGTTGAAAATGCTCACCAGGTTCCAATGCAATCATTTCTTCAAATTGCATTGCACCCTTAGGGTCAAACAGCTGAATGTTAGCATTCTTGATTGGACTTTTTACTTGTAAAATAAGGTTAACAAGATCAAAATTCTTTTCTGCCGATTTGATAAATACTTTACGTTGAAGTTCAGATGATTCTGAAAGTTTGGTTTCATTTTCAGATTCGTAATCAGATAGCTTAACTGGTTTAGCTACTGACTTTATCGTTAGCAACTCAAGATAATCTTTTTCAGTACTTTGATAGATAATACAAGACTCTTGATTAATAGGCGGAATAGTCATAGTGCCAAAGGCTGCTATTGAAGCATTAGCACTACCTGAAATGAGATAGTTTTTAGCCTTACCTTCAAATATTATGTTCTTAGCATGAAAATAACTTTGTCTTTGCTTTTCCTGCATGACCTCCGACCATTCAAAAAAACGGACATTGGATTGATTTTTCATTTTAAGGGGTAAGGCACCAAAATCAGCCTGCACCAACACATCAATTTGCTCCGGTTTATAGCGGTTGTTCAGTTCTTGAATAAACTTGCCCTCTGAATCATGAAACGGACACATAATGGTAATCCGCTCTATTTTATCATTTCCAACAATATCAGAGACTTGACTAAAAAGAGAGCTTTCTGATTGGTTTGTATGAAAGCTAATCTGATTTTGTGCATCCAAATTGAAAATGGTAGCTTCCGCTTCATCACCCTTAGCAAGTAAAAAACAATTCTCCTCAATACTTTTTAGTTTGCTGTTGGCAGAATCACCTAAATCAGTATGTAACTGTTTCATGTAATTCCATGCCTGGATAACAAAGCCATATTTGGTATCATCTTGGCTATTTACATAAATGGCATTCCATACTTCGAGATTTTTGCCATGACCGGAAGTGGTTAGATTACCTGAGCCAACGAGTAGTAAAACTGTATCTGGCCCTGCTAGAAAAATCAATTTGGGATGAAAAGCTCCGCTACTTTGTATGCCATGAACAGCGTAATTTCTTTTTCGTTGCTGACTTAAATATCCATAGTGCTCCAACTGGTTTGAGAGCATAGTTCCATCGGCCAAAATAGAAACATAATGGATTCCTTTAGAACCTAGTAATGGCAAGACCTGCTGCTCTAAATAGTAGAGGTTGATAGAATAGGCGGTAAATATGGCTGAATGAAACTTACCGGATGGTATTTCTTTTAGGAGGATTCTGCTTTTCATACGCCTCCAATTATCTTAGTTCCTGCCTCTGTAATAGTGTATACTTTCCCTTCTCTTTTAATCCAGCCAATATCCATGATGTATTGAAGTACATTTTGCAAACGGGGAGTTGTGCGGTTAGGTAAAGTTTCTCTCAATCGCCACACAGAAAAATCTTCAATCATGTAATTGTGTACCAAACTTTGACCAATCCGTGTTTTGCTGTAGGATGAAAATGTGTGAAGATTGATCGCTTTTATGATCATGGCTTTCACATATTCTTGAACACTTAACTCTCTTTGCGAGATGACCAAATCATCAATGAGTTCTATGGCATAACCAATTCGGTTAAAATTGTTTTCGGGTGCCGAAGCAAATTCTTCCAATTGCTCTAGTTGAGCATTGCAGTTGACTTGTACGTGCAAGATTGTTTTGACTGCATGCATAAGGCAAGTCCCAAATTCACGAGACCGGAAATATTTTTCCATCTCATCGTAAGCGAAATAAATGTCTTCCTCTTCCTTTTTAATCTGCTCAGCTAATTGTTTGATGGAGTTTATTCCTACAAGAGAACCTTCCAATTCAAAAGCCTTCATTGTTTCATTTACAAGATCATCAATTTTCTGATCCAATAAGGTTGGATAGGTTTCAATAAAGTAAAGGAAACAAGCGTGAAAATGCTCAAACGCCACATGTATGAGCTCATTGATTTCAAACAGGTACCAGGCAGTAGCGGTATCCTTTTTTAAAACAACTTCTTTTTGATGCGAACGATAATTAGCACGTAAAAAAGAGCTCACCAAATTTTCAACACCTTCATTGTGCTCATTTAAATGAGACAAAATCAATTTGATGGTTTCCCTTCTATTAAATGAAGGTTCAGCTTTTTTATTGTCAGCGGCAAGTAACGCCTTTTCGTATATGCTGCGTTCGCTGCTGCCTTTCGGTATTACATGCAAGGCAAACGATTTAAGTTTTGCCAAATCTGATTCTTTAATCTTGCCATTATACACCGAACTCCAGAAAAGATCACGTTCTTCTTTTGGAATGTTTTCCTCAAAGGATTTCGCCAGTTCTTTCCCTTTTTCTGTCAGCGTATAAATATTGAGATCGACTTGGGCATTGGGATGGTTGATCAAGTTAAGGTCACGGACAACTCCACTGTAATACTGACCAAAAACACCAAGTTTAAATTTCCAATATAATCCGGGTCCATTTTCCTTTTTCGATTCCCAATCTGCTCCATGTTTAAGGCTGATTGTTGGACTTAAATTCTTTGCAGCATAAGCGCTGCCACTTACGCCTGTAATACCCTCGAAGTTTTTTACCATTAGATACGCCAACAGCAATTCAGCTCTGCGACTATACCTTATCTGCTCTTGTAGCGAATTTTTCTTGGTAATGCTTTGAAGTATAGTATCAAATATCCAGCAGTAAAATCCATTGTAGCGGATGCGGTTAGTAACATTAGTGATGCCCACCACCATTTTGGTATAAATCACCACACTGCTATTCTGAATAGCTAATGGATCTCTACCGCTGGCAGCAGATGAAAACTCTGCCCAAAAAGGTTCTACTATTTCTTCTGTTGTATATGGCATGCAAAAATCTATTAATAATACTCTTTGATATACTCATAAGCCCGATTAAACAATTCCTCTTCCTTGTGCAACTTGTACTTCAAAAGTGTCTTTCTCAATTCCTTTTGTACCAGCCTTTCCCCAGTTACGGTGTTTTGCCAACCGTCATATCGAACGAATTTTACGATTTCATCAATTTCATTTACAATCCTTTCAACTATTGCGGGGGTTTTATCGGTCTTCATTTCAAGGAACAATTCTGTCAGTGCTGCTTTTGCGGATTTCTGCTCTTGAACGGAAATGATTTCTCTTTCAGCCCTTAACGTGTCTTTGGCCAATTCACAGAGTTGCTTAATGAATTCCACGCTACTGATTAGCCCTTGTTCTGCTTTATCTCTCAACTCCTGCAAGCGTTCTCCCAATGCTTTGAATTTGGGATTACCTGAATTCTTTTTGAATCGGCTAATAAGAATTTTTACTACACGCTCAGCTTCTTTCGGATTCTTCTTATTCATCAATTCCTCAATGAGTTCAGAATCCAACACCATTTCTTCCATGTCGTGATTGATACCTGAAACATGGATGTGCTCATGAATGAGTGCTGTTGTCTGAGCGCCCAAAGCATGCCACAACAAGCGGCCATTATCGTCAGCAGCCGGTTTTACGGATGTATAAACCTGAGAAAGCCATTTGTAATCTTTTTGAAATTGATTCAGTACCTCGTCAGGGCTTAAAGCTTCCCAAAGTTTGGATAAAACTGAAAAGTCTTTGGCAAATGCATCCCGCTTTTCATTAGTGTTGATGGCATTTTGTGCGGCTTCCAATCCTTCAAACCCTTCTTTTGTTCGATCAACGCCTTCAAAGTGGGCTAAAGCTTTTTCCATGTATTCAGGGAGTTTGTCTTTTAACTCCTGAAGATTGGTAATCACTGTTTTTACAGTTTCCTCATCGAATGCCAAAGCTTGAGCGGTATCGTCAAACACACCAAAGTAATCTACAATACGGCCAAAGGTTTTGTTGGGGAAAAGTCTGTTGGTGCGGCATATGGCTTGTAATAGTGTATGGTCTTTAAGCGATTTGTCCAGATACATGGTTTGTAAAACAGGTGAATCAAATCCTGTAAGCAATTTGGCGGTTACAATAATGAATTTAAGGGAAGAATTGGGATCGTTAAATTCCTCTACAATCTTTTCCTGCTTGTCTTTGTCAATGCCCCATTTCTGTTTGAAATCAAAATCGTCATTGACAGAAGTGCTGATCACTACGCGACTGCTGTTTTCAGGCATCAACTTATCTAATTCCTCTTTGTACTGAATGCATGCATACCGGTCAGGTGTTACAATCATGGCCTTAAAACCTTCGGGAGCCACATGTTTGTTGTAGTGCTCCACAATATCCGCAACAATGGTTTGAACCCGCTCAGGAGCTTTCAAAAACTCATTCATTTTAGCTGCTTTCTGACTGAGTTTGTTGCGGTCTTCCTCACTCAGGTCATTAGCTAATTCCTGAAAAGCAGTATTGAGTGCTTCCTTGTCAATGTGGTAATTGGGTAGCCTTGGTTCGAAATGAAGTGGCAAGGTTGCTTTATCGCGAATACTGTCCTGGAAAGTATAGCGACTCATATAGCCATTTTCGTCTTCATCTGCGCCAAAAGCCCAAAAAGTGTTTTTATCGGCTTTGTTGATAGGTGTTCCAGTCAACCCGAATAAGAATGCGTTGGGTAAAGCTGCCCGCATCTGACGCCCCAAGTTGCCTTCCTGTGTGCGGTGGGCTTCATCTACCATCACAATGATGTTCTTGCGTTGGTTCATATTGGGATAAGCATCCCTGAACTTGTGAATCATGGTGATGATGATCTTCCGGGTATCTTTTTCAAGAAGCGTATTGAGCTCTTTGATACTATCGGTAGTTACAAAATTGGAAACATCAGCCGAAGCAAATGAAGCACTTATTTGTGAGTCCAAATCGGTTCTGTCCACCACAATCAAAACGGTTGGATTGCCCAACTCCACTTGTTTGCGAAGCTTTTGAGCAGCAAAGAGCATAAGTAATGATTTACCCGAACCCTGAAAGTGCCAGATTAAACCTTTTTTGATTCGGCCTTCCAATACACGGTTGACCAAAGCATTGGCACCTTCGTATTGCTGATATCGGCAAACGACTTTGATTTTCTTTTTTGAATTGTTGGTGCCATACACCGAATAGTATTGCAGAATATCGAGCAGGGTAGAAGGCTTTAACAGGTGTGTCAGTTGCTTGCCTACATCCTGCAATCCTGCAAAATGGGTTAACTCATCTTTCTCGTTTTCAATGCGCCAGGGTGCCCAAAACTCTAAAGGGGTTCTAACCGCACCAATGAAAAGCTCTTTGCCTTCGGAAGCGAAAGAAAGAATGTTGGGGACAAAAAGCTGCGGAACGGCATTTTCGTAAATATCATGAACCTCATGGGCAGCATCATACCAACTGATGGCCGGGCGAACCGGTGTTTTTAATTCGCCCACAACTACCGGAATGCCATTGATGAACATTACTACATCCGGAATTTTGGTTTCGCGGGCATGCACTTTGAATTGATTGGTCATAATAAACGAGTTTTCTTTCAACTGCTCGTAATCAATCAATTTTACCTTAACGTGTTCGCCCTTTGGACCAAAAGGCATGGAATGTTCATTCTTCAGCCATTTGGCAAATTCTTCGTTGGCACGTACTAACCCAACATTTGCAACGGTGATTAAAATGGCTCGAAGTTTTCGGATTACTTCATCTGCATGTTCAGGATTTCTGTTAATATCCGGATTGAGTTTGCATAAGGACGCTTTTAACTCTTTTTCGAGCAGCACTTCGGTGATATCACGCTTCAACAACTCGGCAGGTACATAACGCCACTTTACGGTATCATAAGGTTCCATAGGTTCCTCTACCACATTACCTTGCCTCACCTCATTCAGGTTGACACCTGTGAGCTTGTGAATAAAAAAATGCTCTACTGTATTGAGTTCGTTAAATCCCATTATCCTAATATTTCGTCTAACAATTTATGCTTCAGTTTTTTCAGCGTTTCTTTTTGATTGGCTAAACCTTCAATATTCTTATCCAATAATTCAAATACCTTTAATATTTCTTCCTGAGTTTTCAAATCTGGAATTGCCAATTCCATTTTTGACAAATCTCTCCATTTGGCTCTTGGACTTAAGGAACCTGCGGAATTGCTTACAGCAAACTCAAAAACAGGGTCGGCTGACATATAGTAAGGCAGTAACTCCGGTTTGATGTTTTTGGGATTCGCTTTTAAAACAGTAATATCACCAGAACATAAACCTTTAAAATCAGCTTTGGCAGCTTTTTTTAGATAAGCCCTTCTTCTGCCAAACAATACATCTCCTTCTGCAAATACTTTTGTAAAAGTTGTTCCATCTGCCACATTTCCCCAACCTTGGATTTTCAAATTGCCAGGCTCTATGTGTTCTAAACCAACAAATCTTTCGATTCCTTCATCCAATGGGTTTCTTGCTGTTGCTCTTGATTCTTTTGCCAAATCGCTTAGCGTTACCTTTTTACAATTACCATTTAACAAACTCCCAAATTTTGGTGTATTGGACACTAATTCAGTTGCAAGTTTGGTTCTGAGCTTCCTCAAATTCCCCTCCTGCGCTTCTGTCTGCTCGATTTGCTTTTCAAGGGTTAAAAACAAACTGAGTATTTTCTCCTGCTCGTCTTTGGGGGGAAGTTTGATCTGAAACTTTGCCAAGTCTTTCCATTTTGTTCTTGGAGATAGCGACCCAGCAGAAGTACTAACTGCATAATCAATAAACCTATCTGATGCTACTATGAATGGAATCAAATCTGAAGGAAATCCATTTTTCGATCTAAAAACCAGAATATCACCAGAGCATATTCCATCAAAATCTGCTAAAGCTACTTTTTTCAAGTATGACCTCCTTTTGCCAAAAAGAGTATCACTGGATTTAAAAACTTTAGTAAATGTGGTTGATTCTGAATTTAAGTCGCCCCATCGAGTCAATTTTAAATTCCCTGAATCAATATGATCCAGGCTGATGAATCTATCAACTTCATTGGATAGGGGATCTTTGTCATGAACATTGATGTTTTGAACAATGTCACCAAACTCAGAATCTTTCCATATACCTTTTTTCAACTTCATATCGCTTCAATTCCTAATTCATAGAGTTTTTGAATCAATTCATCATAGCCTGCTTGAAGGCTTTCCTGATTTCTTTTTGTTTTTGCGAGTAACTGTTCAACGGTGTATTGTGTATCCTCTCCATTGGTTTTTACATACAATTGAATGCTAAGATTGCCATCATTCTCAGTTAAAATCTTTTGACTTTCAACAACTTTCGCAAACCCTTCATCATCCTTAAACTTCCAAAAAGCATCTGCCATTCTCTTGATGTGTTCATCTTTCAGGTAAGCAGCACTTCTTTCCAACCTGATTTCGTCTTTTCCATCAATGAAAATCACCTTACCTCTGCGTTCCTTTGGTTTATTCATATTGCAAACCAGCAGACAGCTTTCCATGCTGCTGTTGTAGAATAGGTTCTTTCCAAGGCCAATCACTGCGTCCACCACATCATCCTCAATCATCTTTTTACGCATGGTGGCTTCAGCATCCCGAAACAAAACACCATGCGGCCACAGCGAAACGCTGCGCCCGGTATCAGGCTTCAGGCTTTTAATAATATGCTGTTGAAAAGCATAGTCGGCACAACCCTGTGGTGGTGTTCCCCAGATGTTTCTGCCAAACGGATCATTCACAAATTTTGATTGGCTCCAGCGCTTAATAGAATACGGTGGATTGGCCATTACTACATCAAACTGCTTCAGTTCGTCATTTTCCAGAATTTGCGGTTGGTCAAGGGTATCGCCCTGCACAATCAAGAATTCGTCAATTGCATGCATGAACATGTTCATTCGAGCAATAGCCGAAGTAATCAGGTTGAGCTCTTGCCCATAGAGTTTCAAGTTCCGATATTCCTTACCTTGCTTTTTCAGATAGAGCGCAGAGTTCAACAAAATGCCCCCGGAACCACAAGTGGGGTCATATACGCTCTCGCCCGGTTGCGGGTCGGTAATTCGGGTCATTAGTTCTACTACAGTTCGGTTGGTGTAAAACTCAGCTGCAGTATGGCCGCTATCATCAGCAAATTTATTAATCAGGTATTCATAACCGTCACCCATCAAATCGTGGGGCACATTCTTCACCGTTAAGTTCATGGTGGAAAAATGCTCAATCAGGTCAATGAGTTTTTCGTCACTCAATCTGCGCTTATTGGTCCATTGTGCATCACCAAATACATCATGCAACAATTCGAAATTGGCTTTCTCAATCTCGTGCAAAGCATTTTGCAGTTTCTTGCCTATGTCGGTTGAAGTAGCACGGATATCACTCCAATGACAGCCATCAGGAATCTGGAAACGGTGGTTTTCTCGAAAATGGGCATAGTCCATGTCGCCATCAGAAAGCTCTAATGCTTCCTGATACTCTTCCTCCCATATATCCGAAACCCGCTTGAAAAAGAGCAAAGGAAAAATGTATTGTTTAAAGTCAGCGGCATCAATCATCCCTCTCAGAATGTTGGCTGCTCCCCATAGGTAATCTTCTAGTTGTTTTTGTGTCATGCTTCTCTACTTATTGCTTTTATAAAAGTTTTAGTGCCGTCCGGACTAGGCTCGGCAATTATTTTGATTGAATCGGCTTCTTTCAATTGGTTATCAGCCACCATTTTGGGCGGTATGCTTACAGTGTTATGGGCATTTTCCGGTTGAAAGGTACCCCAACCATTATCTGCGATTCGAGTAACTGTACCGGTAATCCAATCACCATTACTCACTTTGCTTTTCCAACGGGCTTTATTGGTGTCTTTATCAAGATTATTTTCCATGAATTCCTTAAACCAAAGCAGTAGGTCAAACAATAAATAGACACTACTTCTGTACAAAAAGTCAGATTGAGCAGTTTTTAAATACTGATCAACCTTTAGCTTTAATTCACCTTCACCATGTGAAGCATCTTGAATAATGTTGAGTAATCGGTGAATATTCTCGCTTACCAAGGGGGGAGTGATTTCAGATAAATGCTCATAGTCCGAATGCTTATTGGCTAAGAAAATGCTTGAACCGTTGATCCATCCTTTATTTGAAATAATAGCTTCCGGGATAATGCCTCTATCAGCCATAAGGATAAACATTCGCTCAATAATCTTTCGAATGGGATTGAGCATATCCTCTGTATTGGTCAATTTTTCAATATTTTCAATATGCTTGATAAGTGAAAATAATCTTGAAAAATGTTCTGCTCCAAGTAGCTTTCCTGAACATGTTTCTAACAAGTCGGCATATTTGTGTTTCAACTGAGCATCTGGCTGTTGGCTTGCAGCCGATTTCATTACTTCGAACAGATTAACCACATCAGTCGGATTGGTTTTATCGAAACACTTTGCTTTGTTTGCTTTGAGCAGGGAGTTTTCACCTTTGTTAAATTTATCTTTACCTGAGAGAACGAACCACGGAAAAACCTTCTTGCTTTTAAGTTCATTGATTTTCGCAATCGCCATCCCAATTCCCGATTCATCCTCTGTTCCAGCTTCTTGTCCTTTTTTCTCAAAGAAAAGTCCATCCAAAAGGATTGCATCAAAATGCTCAAGTTTTCTCTCAAGTGCTTCAAAACCTTCTTCAAAAGATGGATACCCCTCCAGAATTAATCCTTCATTGTCTGCTTCAATCGCAAACTGAATCATTTCGTCATCCTTATATTGGTCATCTATCCAAAGTACTTTATACATAAGCTATCTATTAAAGGGGATTAAAAATGAATACGTTGTAGTGAATTCAGTTGTAAAATCATCAGTCACCAGCTCCAAAGTGCTCAAACCATTGTTGTGGTATTTGATTATTTCGTTTAAGTCGAAACCTCCTTGCCCCGTATTGCCAGTTTCTCCTGCAAAAGAATTCTTCCGAATTAGTTTTTCTAGGGAATAGTTTTTTGGGAATGGCTTCCCATTATTTGCTACCTCAACCTTAATGTAAGTATCAAACCTGCCGATTACTTCATCAGCTTGTTTCTTCTCGCTTGGGGCAACATAGAGACTTACTCTGAATTCAAGCTTGTACTTCTTAGAGTCGTCTGTAAAGGCATGCATGTTGGCATTCTCTACAATAGCATTTAGCCCAATCTCAAGTAGTTCTGCATTAGCCTGAATCAAAACCTTATTCTTAAGCTGGATCTTGATATCCGGATGAATATCAAGTTTGGTACTCACGTTTAATCTTTCGGCAGATTTGATGCTGTTGACATACCCTTTGATAAAAACTAAAAAGTCAATTTCAGTTAATTCATAGTTGCTTACATCAAGTACCGACTCATTATTGCGAAGCATAGAATGTATTAACTCCAAATTACTGTAGATTGAATCGAAGGTGTCCTTAATCGTCAGATCATATCGTTCGTTTAATTTGGCACGCTCCCAATCAGCATTTAATTTGGAAAGGGCATTTTCAATATTTCTTAGAGAAGAACCAATATTCATTAGCGGTTTACCCAAAGAATGCTTTATTGTCGAAACACTTTCGTAAAGTTTACTACTCACACCATGTGCTAAAGCATTTCTTTCTTCTTGAAGCATCTTAATTTTGTCAGATAGCTCAAAGATTCCTTTGACTTTAGCTTTCTGCTCTTGTAAAGACGGCAGTTTGATTGCAACTTCTAATAAATCATCTCTGCGAATAAAAGGAATTGTCGCACCCATTCGGTATGATTCCAGTTGCCCCTGAACATAATCAGCATGTAGTTCATTGATTACATATCCATAATCTGCAACAGTTTCATTTACCTTAAATGATAAAATATCTTGACTTTTGTAAATAGGAGTGTCCTCAAAAACAAAATGGGTAGGTTTCAATGTCCGCCAGCGAATGGCCAGCAACAGGCACGTTTCATTAATTTGGTGAATATCGGGCCTGCGCAACTCAACATCTTCAATTTCCGAAACCTTAAGACGAAAATCTACCTTGTCATCTCTTAAATCTCGAATACGTACCAACTTTCCATTATCAGGCAAATTACCTCTCTGGCCTCTAACATACTCCAAAATATCCTTTAGCTTAACAAGCTGCTCATTATTAGCCAGCTCAATTTCTTTCTGGAAATATCTCGGTACATTTAGGTTGTAATCGAATGCCTTTATTTCAGCATTATCAATGATTCTTAGTGCATCTTCATCCACTCTGTGGCCATGAATCAAACTATTCAAAGCATAGTCATTCAAAAATTTTTCCCTTGGGCCTCTTGCTTCAACAAACTTATCTGCCTTAATAAATCGAACTTTTCCGGGTCTTTCCTTTTTCTTGTTAATAACAAGAATGATTAAAGGAATCCCCATATTAGACAGTAAACCACCAGGTAATGAAATGATAGTATCAAGCAAATCTTCATCTACTAGGAATTGTCTTAACTGCTGTTCTTGCATTCCTCTGAACAAAAACCCTTGGGGTAATAGGGCAATGAGTTTCCCTTCTTTGTTAAGCGAATGAAGCCCCCTCTCAACCAGAAATTGTTCTGCCGTTCTGATTCCGGGTTCAATTTCTCTGTATTGATTCCCCAATCTCAAACCATATGGCGGGTTTGAAACAATTAAGTCAAATTTTTCAGATACATCAGGCCAATTCAATATGGAATCATCAGATACATATCTGGAACTACCTGGACGTTCATAAGCCATAAGCCGTAAAGCACCCAGAGCCCAAGTTTTTTGATTCAGTTCTTGCCCAAAATAATCTTGTCCCTTGTCAAGGTTTACACCAAAAGAAGCTAATCCTGCAAAAGGGTTAAAAACTTTAGCACCTTCAGGAAGTTCGAATAATCCACAAATAAACCGTGTAATTTCAAGGGGTTGAATAAACTCACCCCCATATCTTCCTTGTGATTGAGCCAGATTATAAAGAACAGTGTCAAATAATTCTGAAAAGTTTTCTGAGAGAATCTTGTGGTTTAGATCGCAAATAACTTTTACTATTGAGGTTAAGCCTTTTTTACTCAGGGAATTCAAAATAGGCTCAAAGTTTTTATAAATATTCCTGTACCCCTCCTCTAAATCGCTTTCACTCTTGTGCAAAACAGCTTCGATCCGCTCTTTAATGTATTTGTTTTCAACTTCGACATCTGCTTTCAAAATTTTGTCTTTGTAAAGAGAAAGAAGAAGCAGAACTACATAATAGTTTTCAGAAGTGATATTTTCACTTCTAAGAATATCAAAAACTCTCCATAGCTTAGATTTTAGTTCTAAGAAAGGCTTTGGATCTATTATGTAGGACTCTATCTTCATGCAACAATTATCTGATTACACTACAAAGGTCTGAATTATCTGTGCAGTACAAGTGCATAGTTCAATTATATTTTTTAAAAACGGTTTCAGAAAGACTTTTTAATCTTTCTCTAAGACTTTCCGGTTCCATAATTTCTATTGCATCCATGTAGGAACATAACAGTGCCATTAGCTCGTGATTTATCTGGACAGCAAGTTCAATCAATACTTCTGTTTCGGTTCTACTTTTTATTTTTTGTGAGCCATGCAGCGGTTTGCTCTCAATGTATGGCCAAATTTCTTTACTCAACTTGATTAGCAGCTTTTCAACCTGGGCATCTCTTTTCACCGTTACACCAATTACATCATCAAAAAATTCATCGAAGTTTACTTCATCATTTTTACGATACTTAATTTTTGATTCTTCAAATTCGATTATTCTATCAAGAGCAAAATTTGTTATTGACTGATAGTCCTCATTTAAACCGAATAGAAACCAACGATTGTTATATTGTTTCAGATACCAAGGATGAAGAATCACTTGTGACGGTTTGTCTTGTTTATATCCTTGATATGTTATTATCAATGCCACTTCGTGCTGGATAGCGTTGAAAATACCCGTGAAGTGATTCAATCCTTTCAGAAATGGGTTCTGTTCGAATCCAACTGTTGATTGAATGTTGCCTTTCAATTTGAATGTGTCTTCAAGCCTGATTTGCATTTCTTCAATCCATTCAAACTGTGGCATTCCCTTGAATCTTGTCAAAATTGTCAGGGTTTCTTTTAGTTGTTCCGCCTCAGCCTGATTAATGCCGTGGTTTTTGATTGAAAAGGATTTGTCTGAATATCTATAGTAAACTCTCTTCCCCTCTTTAAATCGTTCAAGCGGAATTGACCAACCTTGTTCACTTTCCATAAAGGTTATGTCGTCAAAAACTTGCCTTCTCTTTACTCCATCCTCAATTCCTGCAAATTCATAGATGGCTTCGTTACAGGCTATAATCAGGTCTTCAATATGAAATTTTCTCCCGTAGTTACTAAAACATCTGTCAAGAGCATGGTATCGTATGGTAGCATGTTTATTTGTCGCCATACTATAAGATTGAAGTTGAAAGTGGGTTGGCAAAAATTGCACTCTTTTGGTTTTGCGAAGGGTCGTCTTGCGGGTGGGGCAAAACCAAATGTGTGCAATGCGGGTTGGCTAAAAGAAATTTTAAAAAATGCGAAGGGTTGGCTTTTCCTTTCTTTTCCGTCACCTGTCCCAATAGCAAAACACGGTCAGCTTGAAAGTCTGTCCGCTTGGTCAATATGGTCTGTATGTTGAGTTCATTTTCAGTCATTGTTTTGCTGTGTCGTCTGGCTTTTTAGCATTGGTGGTAACGGTAAATTGTATGAGTAGTGGCAGATTGCGTGGTGGTTTCCTGTCAAACCGCTACGCAGTTTGAGCGGATTATAAACCTTGATATTTACCACTTCGCCTGCCATTACTTATACAAAATGTTGTAGGCTGGCTGTTTTTATTGTTCTATATTCTACTATTCAATTCTGGTAAAATTTCAAATAAAGAGTTCTCCCATTTATTATAGTCAAAATTGTCATGATTAATGCTACATAAATATCGAAGTTTCTTTTGGTTTTCAACGTCAATGTAATTACTGCTATTTAATGAACTTCTAACTTTTGTATTACCCTGTAGATAAGATTCAATATCATTAAAAATTTCACGGTACTCATTTCTGTTGCATTTAAAGATATGAGTAGCTTTTGATTTTTCTAATTCTAAACTTTCCCATATTATTGCTATTTCCGTTTTATTTGTAGGTATTGAATATAAAAGTGAAATATCAACTGTTCCGCTTGAACTTGCAATATTGTATGCCCTTTCAAGTACTCTCGTTGGTTCAAACTCGTCTAATTGGAGTTTATTAAGCAACTGTATACTTTTATTCCTTAAAAGGATATTGTTTGGGATTCTGCTTAATGATTTCCCTTTAGTATTAATAGTCCCATATGTTTCAAATTCTCTTTGAATTTGTACTTTCCAAATTAATTCTTCAAGTTCTTCGAGCCCAATGACATTTGTTATTTTATCATTTTTTGAAAATACAATAATGTCATCTAATCTTCGACCAGATATAAAATCAAAAAGCAAATTGAATTTTTCTTCAGAAAAATCCCAAGCGAAACTACTACTAAAATTTCCTTCGGTGTCTTTACAGAATTTAATTGAACCATCTTCAAACCAAATGCTTCTCCAAGTTGCTTTATATTCTTTTTCATTTCTCAAATTGTCACTCACATTTTCCCAAGGCTCTCTACGTTTTAACATTGATTGTTTTAACTCTTCACCCATGATTGCCTTTGCCTTTTTATTGAAAATGTTCCTTTCCGTTTTATTTAACACGAAATAATAAATCCCAAATTCCTCATAATTGAATTGACCATAAATATCATATAACCACAGTTTCATTTTTTCTTTAATGGGAAGTTCCTGATATGTAGTCTCAATTAATTCTTGAAACAAATTTTCGCTAAGTGACTTTATAAGGTTTATTTTATCGAAATAATTAGCAAAAAAGTTATCTCTGTCATTAAAAATTATAAGGGCTAAACTATTATTTAATATGTTTATCGATTCCTTGTCTGTCTGAATGTTAAATAATTTTTTTGTCCTCTCAAATTCTATAACTAAATAAACTTCCTTCTCTAAATTATCAGAACTGTAATTTTGGAAGTAATCAGCTATTGCTTCTTCTGAGATATCAAAAGCAAGTTCTTTAATTAACGTAATTAGATTGTCAAACTGTTTTGAAGTTTCATAAACCTTCTGCCAACCATAGCCATTGTATTCCTTTGAAATATAATAAAATGAAGAAATTGTTTCTTCATAGTTTGTAGGGAATAATGATAAGTTATTGTGGATATATGCAAACCCTTTTTTATTTATTACTTCTATTAGCGTGTTGTTTGAATATGTACCTCTGTTAGGTTTTAATTTAAAAAGAGTAACAATGCTTTCGATAATTTTAATCTTTTCAATTAACGACGACTGTTCAAATAGTGAAATGTTGAAATTTAGCCATTTAAAATCCTGATTTATAGCATTGACATTTTCTAATTGACGTTCATAATTTTTTTCAAAAACAAGATTTTTGAAAGTAGTTTTGGCATTAGAAGTGATTGTGTCAATATTTTGAATTTTTTCAAATTTTAATTTTAGTGTTTTATCCTGCCCATAGTAACGTGTTCTCGAATAGTTATCCTCTGTAATTAATTCACTAAGTTCTTTGAGAATGCTAATTTGTTCTTGCTCATTTAACACCCGAGAAAACACAACAGATTTTAGGTCGATACTGTTGAAGTTGTTATTAATATATTGTGCAATTAAAGTCGTATCAATTTCATTGATTAATTCATTACTCCATAACTCAAATATGTATTCATATTTTCCTTCAATTTTTAAATCAGTTATCATACCTGAACTTTGAAGGATATGTTTTATATACTTGAACTCATTTTCATTGTTGATATAGTTTATGGCAACAACAGAATCAATAATTTTTTTTTCAGAAATAGTACTGTTTGATTCAAAAAATAATATCTCATACAAGTTTTCCTGAGAATTATCTTTAATAAAAGTAAAAGCATGATTAAATGCGTTTAATTCAGTAAATAATGAGAGCATATATTTCTGAGAAATACGAATACTATTCGGATAGATTTCTTTTGGAATATTTGAAAATACTTTTTTGATAAAATTGTAATATTTGTCATTATCAGTTTTTTCAATAGACTGTAGTGCGGATTGTACCCTGCTTCTTATCTCGTAGTTTTTTTCATTGTAATCAATAAAATAAATTTCAATTGCGTTGAATTTATCCTTTTTCTTTGGTGAAGGGATATAATTGAAGACACAAATATCATTTTCATGTAAGTATTTCTTACTTAATTTTATTGAGTTATCAAGGAAAAAATATTCATTTTCATATCCTCTAATTACACCAAATCCTCTATCTTCATCGTACCAATCTACAAATCCGATTAATTGGTCGCTCAATTTTTGATTTTCTTTTTTATCTAATAGGCAAATTTTAGTTGCTTGAAGCTTATTTTTCTTTACAGGTGATTTTTCTACATAAAAAGAGACTTTATCTCCTACTTCTATTAATATCTTGGATTCAATTCCTGATTTATGGAAATATATATCCTCGAACTTTGATTCAATAAAACCAAATTGCTTGTTGAACATTTTAATTGTTCCTTCATACATCAAATTCCATATTTTTTTTGAGCTAAATTGTTTTGAACTTTACTAAATATTCGAGAATTACATGAAAGTATGATTTCCATGAATCAATTTCTTTAACGTCCGGAAACTCATTTTCAAAACCATAATTGAATGCCCACATTTTAATACTAATGCATGCAATACCCCAATAGTGGTCAAATTCTGATTCTATATTTTTGATAAGACTTTCAAGTCTAATATCACTATCTGGGTGATTCTCGTCTCCTCTCATTGTATTATCAAGAAATATTAATGCACAAAGAGCCAGAATCATACCAATGTTTGCCGTTATTTTCTCTTCTTCAGGGCAATTTAAATACAATGTCCAAAATGAGTTTGAATCAGCAACTTCTTCATTTTCTTTTGTAGACGATTTATGGTCAAATTGAAAATGAGAAAATTCGTGGTAAATAATGAAAGCCATTCCATAACAAAAAACATTATTTGATTTGCCAACATATTCATGATTCACATTGTTATATGGATTTGGCAATTCAAAAAATACATGACGAGGTGTAATTTCTTGACAATTATGCAACAACCCAATCCCAGCTTTGAAAACATCATAGGCTAATTTTGTCTCTTTTTCAGATATATCTATATTACCACTAAATCCAGTTGTTATATGTTTTTCAATAATTCCTTTATCATAAAAGAGAATCGAACTAAAACAAAGACACCAAAAGAATTGACAGAAATTATCATATATCTTTATTTGATTTTGAAAATCTAATTCAGCAACATCAGATATTAGGTTATCCGTCAAAATGAATTTTATTTTATTGTTTAACCCATTTCTGAAAGCATTATTAAATTCATAATGAGTACCTAATTTTATTAAAGTCACATTAATATTCTCCAATAAAGCCTCTACTGGATAATGAGGATTCCCTTTTTTCATCGTTCGTCTTTTTTTTCAGCTTGCCTACAACGGTTGGCGGTATGAAAAGTTGCCGATTGCGGGCGATTTCCTGTCAAGATACACAAAAGTTGAAGCGAGCTACAACCCTTGAATAACCTACTGTCCCGGCAATTTTTTATACCGCGTGTTAGCGGGTCGTTGTTATTTTCCCAATTGTTGTTTAATATAGTTTTCAAAGTCAGTTTTTAAGGTTATTGTACTGTTTGGATATTCTGGTGAAGTCAAACCGTCAACAACTGCTTTTGTCATATCGCACAAATTGTCTGCAGTATTGTTTGTAAAGCCAACTGATAATAAAGTTTCTTTCCATTTGTCACTTGCTATTGATTGCGTGAAAACATCTTTTTTGAATACCGTTGAAAATATCTTAGCAATGTCAAGCGAACTATATTTCGTTGCCCCCACTAATTCGTAAACTGTAGTTTTTGGCTGTCCTAATGGTTTAGCAATAACATCAGCAATAAAGTCTGCCAAGTCAAGAGGGGAATGCATTTCAACTTTTAGGTCCTCAGGAAAAAATGTCGGAAGTACGCCATACTGTTCTATTGTTGATAAGTATCCCAGCCAATTACTAAAATAATATGAAGGTCGTATGATAATTTTTTCTATGTTAAAATCGTCAAACTGTTTTTCCAATAGCTGGGACATTAAAATGTTTCCTGTCTTACCCTCAATGTGAGCACCAATGCAAGACAAAATAACTATTCTCTGTATTTTGTTTTCTTCAACTGCTTTCTTGTAATTTTCAATTATATTTTTAGTGTCCTTAATTATGTCATTAGAACTCGGATTTTCAGGTGTCAAAAGAAATGCAGTTGTTCCACCTTTAAAAGCGTTTACAACTTGGTCTAAATTAAACAAGTCTGCGTGGCGTACTTTAAAATTTTCATCTTTTACCTTTTCAGGGTTTCGTACAACGGCTATCGCAGGAATTCCTTTGTCTAAAAGTCTTTTTGTCAAATGAGAGCCTATTTGTCCTGATGCTCCTACAATTATGTTCATATTTTTCTCTTTTTAAGTTGTCAATTCTGTCGTGAGTCTTTTTACAATGCCCGCTAACGGTTACGCATATGGCCAGTGGCGGTTTGCGGGCTGCATACCTGTCCGCCAGCACAGAAGCTGATGCGGGCTACAAAGCTTCGAATACCCACTTCCCCCGCCATTGGCTATATGCGATGTTAGCGGTAGTTTTTTATTCAATTCTTTTTAATATTTCTTTGAGTTTTAGTCCAACATTTAGTTTGTCAAACAGCTTTTCAGATATTTTCAATGAATTTTGAAAGGCTGTATTTATGTTTTTAGGGTTTAAATCAGATGTTGTAAGTATAAATTCTGAATACCAATCTTGGTCAATATCTTTTTCCAAACTTTTCGTCGGGCTTTCCCAATGTTGAGTTTTATTTGTTACTGTTCTGATGAGCCAAAGTAAGTATTTTTGAACAGTCGTCAAGCTTTGGTGGGCGTGGGCAAATTCTTCTCTTTTGATTAAATTGTTCGTTGTCAGCAAAACATTCAGTAATGATTGGCTTAGCCACAAAATATTTTCGTCTGTGGTTCTATCAGGGAATTTTACTTTGATTTGATTTAGCGTTTCCGTTAAAAGTCCGTCTTTGTCAATTAAATTCATTTGGTCAAAATCACTGAACGCAACAATTCCTTCCCACGATTTAATGATTTTTATTTCGTCTGTTTTTAAAAAATGAAATTCGCCTCTAATCATATTCTCAAAAATAGCGACTTCACTTCCGTATTCATTAATGAAATATAAAGCGACAGGATAAACTTGGTTTACCCATTCTTCAGCCGAAAAGTTTTCTTTGGTTTTTAGAAAGATGTAAAATTCGATGTCAGAATATTTGTCGCCTTCATTTTTAGTAAATGAACCGTACATAAAAACTGCGGAAACATTTTCGTCTTGTTGAGCTATTGATTTGGTTTTGTTAATCATTTGTAACTGTGTCATTGTTGTAAATTTTAAATTGTTGATAAATACAAATCATCATAACTTTTGAGAGTAATGATTTATTTCTGTTTTTATTTTTAAACAGTTACTTATAGCTTCATCGGATTGTTTTTTAGTATTTATGTCGTTTTCGTAAAATTACCGCTAACATCTTAGTGTTTTATTCGCCGTTATAGCCCACCAAAGTTATTGAAA
>ENA-UOOM01001591-UOOM01001591.1-fermentation-metagenome-genome-assembly--contig:-NODE-1591-length-21188-cov-6.847017_pt1 | contig 21188 bp, 14 predicted proteins | sample MGYA00245781_ERZ724031 | MGnify/ENA primary metagenome ERZ724031 (study PRJEB28704, sample SAMN03018317) | fermentation metagenome | biome: anthropogenic terrestrial biome; feature: soil; material... | reverse complement strand
CGGCTCAACTGTTCAACTTGCACGGCTTTGCTGTTCATTCTTGACGTCATATTCATAGTTTTTGTAAAAAAACATATCACTGGTTATTTGGATCTTATCTTCTCTACAAAGTCCTCGAATTTTTTTGTAGCTTCTTTTTCCACTTTGTCAATGCTGTGAAGATATGTCTTAGCACCAGCGTTGAGTGCAACGCTGGTGCTGGTAAAGAATCAATTCAGAGGTTTAAAAATTCTCTTAATGGGAATATAGGGATAGAGCGAACTCTTAATCTAAAAGAAATTAAGCCCAATAAAATAACACTTTCGGATAAAAAGTTAGATAATCACAATAGTAATTATCAAAAGAACTCCTAACCGGGTTCTTTTTAAAGTGGGTTGCATTTAGTCTTATTCTGCTGTAATATAGGTTTATACTAAATGTAGAAACTGATTAGAAGGTGATATCCTTATATGAGAAAAGAAAAACTTAGCATAGATGAGCAGATTCAACATATGGAAGAATCGGGGATTGGTTTCACTATCGTTGATAAGGAATCAGCAAAAGAATTTTTGCGCTCAAATACATATTACTTTAAGCTAAAGGCTTATGCAAAAAACTACGATAAGTATCAATTCGGTGAAAATAAGGACAAGTATATAAACCTTGAGTTTGCATATTTAAAAGATTTACAACATTAGACATGTACTTAAGAAAATTCATCATAAAAATGGCATTGGATATTGAGCATTTTTTAAAAGTAAAATTGTTGAGGGATTTTTCTGACAACAAAGAAGAAGACGGTTATAATATTATAAGTAAATTTTTAATAGCTAATCCTTACATAAAAGAAAATATTAATTTACAAAGGAAAAACTCAACATGTAAATTTCTTGTAGAAAAATATTATGATGAATTTGCAATCTGGAACATAGTCGAAGTTTTGACATTTGGTGATTTCATCAAACTATATCGCTTTTACTATGAATATTATAAGATTGACAAGGAACTAAAATTTAGCAATTTATTGCTTTGCATAAAGTTTCTCAGGAATGCAGCAGCACATAATAATTGTTTATTAAACAGTTTTAAAAAACCTTATAGTCAAGAAATATCACCGAATAAAGAGATTACTAATTTTGTATCTAAACTGCCTGGAATAACAAAATCATTAAGGGGTGGAAAATTAAAAAATCATATAGTGCATGATTTTACCGCTTCACTATATGTTTTTAATAGTATTGTGACCAGTGAAAATATTAAATACCATACAATGAGTGAATTAAAAATATTATTAGAAGAAAGGGTTTTGAAAAATAAGGAATATTACAGTAAAAATGAGTTATTAAAAGATTATTATAAATTTGTAAAAATTATTGTTGACTATTTCTATGATTTATGCATATAATAATAATGAAGAACAAAAACAAAAGTTTTTACCGAGGAGGTGCCTGCACTGAATCGGTTTTTATTTATTAAAGATTAAATATCAGGACATTTTTTATTGAAAAAGAGTATAAAAACAGGGCAATAAATACATTCCTTATGACATATAACCATTGAAATTACAAAAAAGCACTAATAACAAATTACATCTTAATTACTTGGGGAGGTAAAGCTACTCGCTTAAAATATAAAGAAGCACAGAGCCATGAAAAAGTAAGCAATATGTAATTAACCACTTGATGAGGGACACTGACTATAATAGGTCGGTGTCTTTTGTATTGTCTAAATATGTTGTTTTTTATAATTATTCTGTAGCTTTGGTAAAAAAATTTTTTATAGTTCCGCTTGATTCTATTCGTAATCGCGTATAAAATGTAGTTAATTAAATTTATTATAAAGTCGGTGAAATCAGTTATGGAGCATATGGAATACATTACTGCCAAGGAAGCGGCAGTAAAATGGAATATTTCATTGCGGAGGGTGCAGAAGCTCTGCGAGCAGAAACGCATTTGCGGTACAAAGAAGCTTGGGAGGGCTTGGATGCTTCCTGCGGGTACGGAAAAACCCGCGGACCCGCGAAGGGAGAAACCCCCCCAAAAAAACATATCTTCTGAGCTGGCACGTATAATCACATCCACCATTGCACCGCTGCCTATCCACAATCCGGACGCGATTTTGGATATTGTAAAGGATGATTGGGTACGGCTTCAGTACGAGGCGGAGCTTGCTTATTTGCGAGGTGATTTTCAGCGTACGATGCACTGCTTTTATAAGACAGGGGCGGCTGATGAAGCGATACGGCTTCGCGCCTGTCTTGTGGCGGTTGCTGCTGTTATCAGCATGGGAGATTACCGTACATATACGGAGATAGACGCATATCTTAAAGAGAAAGCCGGTCACGAAGGATATACCGCTGTTTTTGCGGAGCTTTCTCTTGTCGCTGCAGCCGTGAGCTGTATAGCACCTAATTTAGCTCCGGAGTGGCTCAGAGAAGGGGATTTTGGTGCTGTACCGATGCAGTTGAGGTATTACGCTCTGTATCTTAGGGTAAAATATTTTCAATGCATAAAAAATTATGAGGCAATGCTGTCTGCTGCACAAGCAGCTTTGACTCTCTGTGAGCCGGAGAACGGCTTTACGACCACGGGTATATACCTTCGGATGTGCTGTGCGGTGGCGTGTCATGCATTGGAGCAGAAGGAGAATGCAAGGAAATTTTTGCTTGAAACCATGCGCATTGCTTTGCCTCACGGCTTTATTACACCGTTTGCGGAGAACGTGACCGCTTTCGGAGGTTTGATAGAACAGTGCCTTTTAAAGGAATTCCCTAACCATTATGATGCTGTGATCAGACAATGGATGCGTACGTTTCAAAACTGGATTATTTTTCATAACCAGTTTACGAATGATAATCTTACCCTTGTCCTTTCCCTCCGGGAATACCATATTGCCCAGATGGTGGCACGCCGCATTCCCTACGCAAAGATTGCAGAGCAGCAATGTATCTCGGTGGGGAGGGTTAAGAATATAATGATGGAGGTATACGAAAAGCTTTTTATTTCCGGCAGGGAAGAACTTGCCAAATACGTTTTCTAATTCAAAAAAAGTGACTTTTTGCGGGTAATGAGTTACTACCGCAATAAGGGATTTTCCCCTATAATAACAATGAAAAGATATAATAGGGTTTTTTTTATGCCCTTTCGTGAAAGGAGTAAATAAAATGAAAGGAAGACACAAAATGAGGAGGATAGTGGCAGCGGTCTTGACGATAGTTATGATTGTGACCTTGTTTCCCGTTTCTGCATTTGCTTATGTGGGGGCAATAAAACAGGATGCAGGCGAAACTGTTGCAGGAACTCAGGACGGCTACTTTTATCTTCAAAATCCTTACATCGGTTTTTATATCAGACCGGACGGCGGCTTGACTACGGTGCCGTCGCAAAAGAGCTTGAATGACGTCAAAGGAATGGGAGCTACGGAAACCCACGCTTTTTACAGTCAGAAACTTACGATGGGAGAAAACAATCCCGTCAAAACGGATATGAGCAGGGAGCTGTCGCCTTACAGCCGCAGCGTGCGGGTTGAGTCTGATACAGGAAATCCTAAGCTTGTACAGACCTTCGGGTTTTCCGACGGTACAAGGATTGATGTTACCTATGAGCTGGTACAGCTTGACAATGGAGCGTCCGCGGGAACTACCGGGGAGATAACAGAGCATGATGATTCCGATTCGGGAAAAACCTGGGGCGTGCTTTCCGAGGCGAAAATCAGCAATTCTCCGAAGGATACAAGTATACTCTGGATGACAAGGCATGTACGCTTCGGCGGTGCGGGACACAGCGTTGCAGGAAATATTCGCCTGAGTCGAAGCACATATACCTATGACGATGGCAGTAAGACCGGCAACAATACTCATTACTCTGCTCCCCTCTATTCGACAACGGGCTCTATGGACACGTTATATGAAAACTATAAAATTACTGAGGTATTTACCGATTCTTTTTCTTATGCCAACCAGTTTATCGCTCTTGCCGGATATGTATCATCTATCGGGTGGGCGAGTGACGGGCAGGGAGGCTGGATACCTACTATATTTTCCGGTGTGCGAGGACATTTAAATAACTACGGTAATGCCGTGAGTTATTCGCCGCAGAATAATTCTACGGTCAGCATCGAACACGATTTTGCCCGCGACTTTGGGGTTAGTGACGAACACTCAACCTGGGCTCTATGGGGCTTCCGGGATTTGTACGAACACGGAGCGACCAATATTCCTGCTGACCCGGCATCTATTCCTGCCGATGCGGGATGCCTGGGTATCGTTAAAAGCGGAAGCAACTTTTCGGCTCAGCCGGCGCAGAACGAGAACGAACTGAAGGCTCGTTACGGCGGTAATTTAGTTGCCGTTTTCCGCGGAGCTTTCAAGCAGGATTCAGGTAATTTCATATTCCAAAAAGGCGCTGTGCAGCTTTCTCCTTCACTGACCGCCACATGGACGGAGGGCTCGGGAGGGTTTACCGTAGCATTCGACGGAAAGGTAACGGCACAGAATATCCATCTGTCTGCGCCTACCTTTAAATTCTATAAACCCAAATCCGGTTCTGATAACAGCCTTGCTTTTTCCTATAGCGACGGGAAACTGAAAATCGACATGATACCGGACAATAACGGTGCGATACTTCACATCGACATCCCCGGAGCTAAGTGCTGCTTAGAGAACGTCACGGCTGCTATGGACGGTGCACTGATTTTCACCGGTGAAATGGGAATATCCACACCTCTCATTGATGCGGCTAAGTTAGAAATGAAACGACTGGGTATGGGTACGAAAAACAATACCTTTGGAGTTACCGGTGTGGAGGCATCCGGTGAGGCTGATATGGAAAAGCTTCTTGGGCTGGATGTGGGCAGTGCTTCGGCTGAGATCAATACCTTTCCCGGAGAGGAACGATACGCTTTCAAGCTTGAATTGAATGTGTTTGATATGTTTGAGGCGGAAGGAGAACTGGAGCTGAAGCGAATTTATACCGGTGCTTTGATTCCCAATACGCTGAAGCTTAAAGCAGCATCGGAAGCCGGCATCCCGTTGGTGCCTCCGGTGGTGGTGGCTGAGCTTAACGGACTTAGCGGCGGCTTCAGCAATCTGGCGCAAACTATCAACGGGGACTTTTCCGCAATTCCGCCTTTACGGCTTACAATCGGTGCGAAAGGAAGTGTTTTGGAGGTCATAGAGGGCTGGTATGAAATAACAGTTGGAGCGGGTTATTTCAAGTCAGAACTTTCGGACGGAACAATTCTGGAAATGCCCATCATCGACGAGTATAGCTGGTACATGGAGCTTGCTGGTGATGTGCGTAATTACAAGGGCATAGAGTATACCGGTTTGATGGTTAAGGGCGGCATGGCGCTTGATTTAGCAGTTACCAGAGATATGCCGTTCATTAAGGCGGGAAGCACATTCAATGCTTCGGCATTCTCAGGTGTAAACAATTCTGCAGGGGGAAAAAGGATGTATGTAGTGCTCGGCGCGGACGGCAAGATTTACGGGCTGGTACAGATACCGAAAGAGGCATGGGCTCTGGGGGATCTTAAGTTGCTCAGTGCGGAGATTGATTTCGCCATGGGAGGGCAGACCGATTTTCCTATTACCAATACTACGGTAAATTCCGCGGTCAAAGAGGCTTTCAGCAATATTTCGGGCTATGGCGGCGTGGCATATACGGGCAGCATTATCGGTCTTCCATTCCGTATTTATTATATATTCCAGGATAAGGATGTAGAGCTTAAGGTGGGCTTTTGGGGTGATGAATTCGAGCCCTTTAATCCCGGTCCTTATAGACAAGCGTTGCTAGACGAAAGTACCGGGGAGCAGATTGGAATTCTGGTAACCAACGACAACGTTATTCTGCTTGCTTCAAGTACATGGGAAGGACAGCCCGGTACGATTGCGGGAAAATCCGTAAATACAACACCGGCAGGTATAATCGGCAGCGTTACATCCGATTATGGAGTTAATATCACGCAAACGGACGAAACAGAAAAAAGCTATGAGATCGTATTTACGGACGAAGCGCCTAATCCTGAGTATCTTGCATTTTCTCTGGTATTGAAGCAAGGCTCAGGTTCGACTCCGCGGCAGCTGTTGAATGACCTGGACATTACAAAGTCAGGAGGCACCACGTTTTCTGCCATACTTGCTGAGTTTAACGAAGATGGAGAGATTACCAATCCGGACGAAGCAAACACTGTATTGGGGGATGATTATGTGACGCTGAAGCTGCCGGGCAAAGGAACGTGGAACATTGCTTCCTTAGGGGCACCGTTTGATATTGCATGCTACTATGCAAGTCCTTATGCTTCTCTTTCTGGCATGAATATTAATTCCGGAGGGAAGTTATCCGGTACTGTACAGGATATGGACGGAAGTACATCCTACATCCTGCGTACCTATCTTGGTACGGAGAAAGGCGGTACGGATTATCTGAACTCCCAGAGCGAAGTCACGGACAACGGCGAAATAAACGAAAACATTTCGCTTTCAGGCGGTGCAGTTCCTACAGGAAGCTACTATGTAACTGTGGTGCTGCTGGAGCAGATTAAGGAGGACTTTGACGGCGACGGGAAAACAGAAGACGATGAAGTTGCCTTCGTAAAAACGGATGCCTATGAATTCAATGACAGTCACAAAGTTAATTATACTAACAATCTTAAGCCGAATGCGCCTGAGGAGGTTGAACTGACACCAACAGGCAGTGAGCTGATGCGTGCTTCATGGAAAGAGCCTTCAGGCGGACACGACGTTGACGGTTATTATATCAGGCTGTATCAGAAAAATGACGGTGAGTGGATTGCTACAGGCGCAAATTATTTATTGAAGCAGGATGCCTTGGTTAAAGATGCATACGGTTCATATACCTTCGATATGGCTGTCACTGCGGGAAATAACAATGATATGATTTCTCCTTTGGAGGCAGACCAAAACTATATGATTGGCATAACGGACTTTTACTATCTGATGGATGAAGATGGTGACGGCGAAAATGACAGCTTTCCTGTGGAAAGTGATGAGGTGCAAAGTGACGGGAAATATTTACCGAAGGCAAACTTCCCTAAGCTGACTTATACGCCGCAGCCTGTCAAGGATGGCGAATGCGGAATGAAGCTTCTTAATATCAATGGCAAGACGCAAATCACTATACAATCCGATGTGAACGCAAAAATCGTTGTAATGCGTATGGACATAGATGAGGGGTCGGATGGAGCTGTACTGTCACAGTCGAATGATAGGGACGGCTCTGTGCTTACCTTTGATACACCTGAGGATTTTGACGGTGCACTTAATCTGAAGATTACCGCCACTGACGCTGAGGGAGACGTTACAATAGATTATCTTGGTCTGCGGCTTGACAATGTGCCTCCGCTGCTAACGCTTGACAGTGACTCCTTCCATGCGGACTATGCTACAGGCACCTTTAGTGTTACCGGCGTTACAGAATCAAATGCTAAGGTGATGTTGGCAGGACCGATTATTACGGGTCATGGAACAAACGGTGCTGAGCTTGACAACCTTGATGAAAACGAGCAAGTGACAGCAGACGGAAACGGAGTCTTTACCATGAATGGTCAATTGACTCCGGCGGATTCAGAGCATATCGCGGCGGACAGTGCCACCATCCTGCTTCAGACCGGAGATGCTGCAGGAAATATATCCACTATCGCATTCGCACAAATTATACGGGAACAGCAGTCGAAAGGAACTGGGTCGACAGGAACACCGGCTATACCGGTTTCATCGGGCATTTTGATTGCACCTGAAAATAAACCGGGGCAGCCGGTAACAGCAGTAATTAATGTTACAGAAAATGGAAATATCCCGGATAAAAATATCAAAGATGCCATTGCCAAGGCACAGGCATATGCGAAGGAAAACGGCAAGACAGCAAACGGCATTTCTGTGGTATTGAACGTCGCTATGCTGCAGATGGATTCCATGACAATAACCTTGAGCAGAGCTGCCTTGAACAGCATTGTGAGTGCGGTCGTAACGGAGCTTGAAATAAGCGGCGCAACAATTTCTTTAAATCTTGACCTTAATGCCCTGAAGGAAATACTGAATCAGAGCTCGGGTGATGTAACTATAACTATCGCTCCGGCTAAAGGGCTTTCCGGGCAGGCACAGGCACTTATCGGCAACAGGCCTGTGTACGATGTAGTTATAAGTTATGTCAATGACGGTGAAATCGTAAGTGTAAGCAACCTCGGCATTGGAACAGCTACCGTTTCCATTCTCTATACACCGGATAAAAATGAGGCTGTGGGTTATTTGTTCGGTGTATATGCTGATGGAGAGGGCAATATAAGACGCATACCCGGGTCTGTTTATAATACCGACAACAGGAGCTTGATTATTACTACGGACCACTTATCGGTATACGGCGTTGGATATACAGAGCCAAGCGTAAAATTCACCGACATCGGCAGTCATTGGGGTAAGGAATATATTGATTATGCAGTTGGGCGCAGACTTCTATCCGGCACTTCGGATACTATATTCTCACCGGACACTGCCATGACGAGGGGAATGTTGGTTACCGTACTCGGCAGGATGATTGGTGTGAATGCTAAGGATTATACTGCGAACAGCTTCACTGATGTTGATACAGACAAATATTACCTGCCATATGTGGAGTGGGCATACAAAAATGGAATTGTCAAGGGTATCGGTAATCAACAGTTTGCACCCGAACGGGCTGTTACCCGGGAGGAAATAGCGGTCATTTTTGCAAACTATGCTAAAGCTGCCGGCTACAAACTACCTGTGGTACGCGAAAAAACTCCATATACGGATGATAGCAGCATCGGCGGCGTTTATAAAGATGCGGTTACAGCGATGCAGCAGGCGGGCATTATGATGGGTGAGGGTGACAACGGAAATGAATTTAATCCCGGGTCGAATGCAACCCGTGCCGAAGTTTCCGCCATGCTTCACCGCTATATCAAGCTGACTATTAATCCTGGCACAGCACAGGGCTGGGCGCTGAATGATGCCGGACAGTATTTCTACTACGAAGACGGCAAGTCTCTCACCGGCTGGCAGGACATTGACGGCGTGAGGTATTTCTTCAATGTTGATGAAACACTAAAAACCGGCTGGGTAAAGGACGGAGAAGGCTGGAGGTATTATTCGGGCAATAGGATGTTCACCGGCTGGCGGGATATCGGAGGCAAATCGTATTATTTCTATGATGATGGCTCCCTTGCAAGAAGTGTCACTATCGATGGCTGCGAGGTGGACGAAAACGGTGTTAGAATAACAAAATAAGCTTCTATAATTATCCATTTAATGAAAGACACTGACCGCACGGTCGGTGTCTTTTAAGATTATTTTAAAACTATATAATAAACTTTAATTAATAAGGAAAAATCATTATGAATACAATACCTACTAAAAATAGAATACAGTATAGCGATTTTTTATTTCATGACCTAAAAAAACATTCTCATAAACAGTCATTTCCGGAATAAGAGCTAATTCTTGATATATTATTGCAATTTTAGCTTTCTCGCTATCTGATATACCGCTATATTCTTGAATCTCATTGTTAAGTATAATGTCACCTTCATATTCGCCATAAGGATATACACCGGATAAAACCTTCATAAGGGTTGATTTTCCGGCACCTTTTTCTCCTACTAAACAATGTATTTCTCCTCTTTTAACCTTAAAATTAACATTGCTGAGAGCCCTAACTCCCGGAAATTCTTTAGTTATATTATTCATCTCTAAAATATAGTCTGTATCATATGTCATAACAATTCTCCCAATAATAATATAATTAGAAAATAGTGAAAACCAAAAATGGCTGTCACTATTTTCATCATTAGTCAATTATTTTAGATTAGTAAACTCAGATGCATCATAATAGCCAGAATCAATCAATGCCGCCTTAACATTACCTTGATCCACTACTACTACCTCTGTTTGTTTAGCCGGTACATCGGTTACATTATTGTTATACGAGCCGGTAGTTCGGCAATCTTAGGTTGCAGCACATTCCAAGCACCTTCGAAGAATAAAAAAGCATTGTTGTCAGATGCAGCCCCGGCATATAAGTATAAAGGATTACCACTGCCGGTTGCATTATCTACTAAGTATTGTCCTTGTGCTTCCCCTACTGCAATACTATTCAAAGGTTACATAGTAATCTACTGCTTTTGTTCCTGTTATAAGTCTGTCGTAGGATATAACAGTAATTCCCTCGGCTTTGGCAGCTTCGGCAGCTGCAGCGGCTCCATCACCATCATGCGGACATATTATAAGAACTTTTATTCCTTTAGTGATAAGCGACTCTACATTTTGTTTCTCGTTGGCTGAGGACCCTTGACTAAAAAGTATATCAACTGAGTGGTTAGTGTCCTTTAAATCTTCCGTGAATCTGGTTTCATCTTGAACCCATCTCGGTTCGTCCTTTGTTGGCAGTACTATACCAACATCTACCGTTTTATTACCGGAAACCCCTGTTGTACAACCTGCTAATGTTCCCAAAACCATTGATATAATAATTACGAAAACTATTGTCTTCATATTATTCATTTTCATTATAAACCGCTGGACTTAAATATGATTATTTGACTACATTATACATGCAATCGTTTTACTTATTGTTATTATAGAATTATTTTCCAAAATAGTCAAGGTTACAATTATGGTAAGCTTTTAAAAAACATGAACAAACGGTTAAAACATTCCGATATTGCGGAATGCTTCCGAAAAATAGGAATTTATTATTTTCATCAAAATTCAACCTTTTTCGACAAACACAAACGTTTTCAGTACGGAAAAATGGAAAATCTGTAAAGGCTTATGTTATATTTAATATTAAAAAATATTGGAATTTCATGATTATTCGGATATATTTAGTTTATTGGTACATATCTTGCTTATTTATTGAATATAAAGTAAATATATGTGAGGAATTGCTATGAGAGAAGAAATTGATGGAATATTATATTTCGACGGATGCAATACAGTAGAATTAGCAAAAAAATACGGAACACCATTATATGTGCTGTCGGAGACAGTTATTGCGGAAAAATGCAGGGAAATAAGGGATACATTTCTAAATAAATATAAAAAAACAAGAGCAGCCTATGCAGCCAAGGCTTTTTTGACACCTGTAATGTGCAAGATTATAGAAAGAGAAGGGCTATGCATCGATGTTGTATCAGGCGGTGAGATGTATACGGCTATTAAATCGGGATTTCCGGCAGAAAGAATTGAATTTAACGGAAATAACAAATCAATAAAAGAAATAGAAATGGCTATTGATTATAATGTAGGCAGAATAATAGTTGATGGGATAGATGAACTGAATTTAATAGAAGAGGTATGTAAGGAAAAGGGGAAAAAATTAAATATATTATACAGAATAACACCGGGGGTAAAAAGCGATTCTCATGACTATATAGTAACCGGCAAGAAAGATTCAAAGTTTGGTATACCCTTGGACAGAGAAATAATATATCCGATAATAGAACAGGCAATAAAGTCCGAGTATGTCAACTTATTAGGTCTGCATTTTCATGTCGGTTCTCAGCTTAATGATAATACTTCCCACCTTAAGGCACTTGATATAACACTAAAGATTATTAAAGAAATTTACTTGAGGTATGGATTTATAACTACTGAAATCAATGTTGGAGGAGGATTTGGAATTCAGTATACAAATGAAGATAATATCAAACCATTCTCATACTTTCTTGATCCGATGATGGAAATGATTGAAAAATTTTCAAAAGAATTAAATATAGAAAGACCTGAGGTGGTTATCGAGCCCGGAAGAAGTATTGTAGGTGAAGCAGGCATAACCTTGTATACTGTCGGTGCCATAAAAGAAATACCGGGAATCAGAAAATATGTATCTGTGGACGGGGGCATGAGTGACAATATAAGACCTTCATTATATCAAGCTAAATATACGGGATTGGCTGCAAATAAAGCGGCTGAAATAAAGACGGATGTAGTTACCATATGCGGAAAGTGCTGCGAGTCGGGAGATATATTAATAAAGGATGCACAAGTAGCGCCCTTAGACAGAGGAGATATCTTTGCTGTATTTTCTACAGGAGCATATGGATATTCAATGGCAAGCAATTATAACAAAAATCCTTTGCCTGCCGTAGTTATGGTTAATGATGGCAAGTCTGAAATAATTGTTAACAGACAAAGCTATGAAGATATGATTAAAAACGAAGTACTATAAATTTATTATTAATAATTATTTTAAATAAATTATTAACTTATAATCTTAAGGAGGAAAAAATGAGAAAGAGTAAATTAGCATTTCTTTTAGTGGCGATTGCGGTAATTACAATGGCAATTACCGGTTGCGGCGGCAAGGGTGAAAACGTTGGCGCACCGGCAACGGGAGATAATATTCTGAGATTGGTTACCAATGATGAACAAACTACCTGTGATGTTCAGAAAACAACAGAATATTATACAATACCGTTAAATATTTTTGAAAGATTGGTAGAAACACAAACCAACCTTGACGGAACTTCCGAATTAGTTCCGGGACTTGCAGAAAGATGGGATATTTCCGATGATGGACTTGTTTATACCTTTTATTTGAGAAAAGGTGTCAAATTCCACAACGGTGAAGAATTTAAGGCAGATGATGTGCTTTATTCTTTCGAAAGAATGCTTAAGCCTGAAACCAATGCACTGAATCAGGACTTCATCACGGCTATTAAGGGCGCTATTGATATGATGGAAGGAAATGCGGATAAGTTGGCAGGATTGGAAATTGTGGATGATTATACAATCAAGGTTACATTAGAAAGCTCATTTGCACCTTTCTTAGCCAATATAGCTACTCCGGGCGTATCGATTTACAACAGAAAATTTACTGAAGAAGCCGGAGAACAATTTGGTCTGTTACCTGAAAAAACATGCGGTACCGGTCCCTTTAAACTGTCTAAATGGGAATTGAACAGTGAAACTCAAGTTGATGCCTTTGACGGATATTGGAAAGGCAGACCGAAATTAGACGGAGTAAACTGGAAAACCGTGAAGGATGCGGATACTCAACGTATGATGTTTGAAAACGGTGAATTAGATGAGTTTGATTGTGATGCAGCTCCTTCTCAAATTTCATATTTTGCTAACAGTGAAAAATATAAAGATTGGCTGAAAATAGGTAATCGTGTTGGAATTTATTACTACAGCATAAATTCTAATATCAAGCCTTTCAATGATGTTCGTATCAGGAAAGCATATCAAATGGCTATTGATAAGCAGCAATTGTTAGATACTCTTTATGATGGGAGAGGTTTGGTTCAAAGCGGTATAATGCCTCCCGGCTTAATAGGTCACAATCCCGACCTTCCGGAAATCAAGCATGATCCTGAGAAGGCAAAACAATTAATGGCTGAAGCCGGTTATCCTGATGGATTTGAAATGGATATCTGCATGGTAACAGACAATACAAATATATTAAGATTGAATGAAATGGTGCAGGCAATGCTTGCTAAAGTAGGTATTAAAGCTAATATTGTACAAATGGATGAAGCTTCCTGGTACGGGGTAAGAGCGGAAGGAAATTTAGGCTCCTATACGACAAGCTGGTCTGCCGACTTCAATGATCCTGATAACTTCTTCTACACATTCTTTGCCCCGCAGAACACTGTTAAAAGATCATTCAATTATGCAAACCAAGATGCGTCGGATAAGGTTGTGCAAGCAAGAGGAATGACAGATTCCGAGAAAAGAGTTGAGCTATACAGGGAATTAGAAAAACAAATAATTCAGGAAGATGCTGCTTGGGTTCCTCTCTATCTAAGACAACACATATTTGTTGTAAATCCAAGGGTTCAAAATTATGTAGTTATGTGGAATGGCTGGACAGGAAATATGTACTATAACATGTACATTGATAATACGAAAGCACCAAAATAAATAACAGGTTAAATGATAAGTAAGGTGCATTCACCTTACTTATCATGATATGTTGGGAGGTTTGAAACATGAGCATGATAAAATATATTGTCAAAAGAATTTTGATTGCAATTCCTGTACTTATTGGTGTTATGCTTATCATATTCTTAATGTTAAATGTTGTACCGGGCGATCCAATCACATTGATGATGAGGGAGCACATTAAACCCGAATTAATTGAAAGAATGAGAGTGCAAATGGGTTTGGATGATCCTGTTATGGTTCGTTTTGTGAACTATATGAAGGGTGCAATTCGTGGAGATTTCGGGATTTCTTATAAATTAAACAGGAATGTAACGGATTTGATTATAACTGCATTCCCTCATACTGTGCGGCTGTCCCTGTTTGCAGCTTTAATTGCATGGATTATCGGAATACCTTCGGGAATTATATCAGCAGTTAAGCAAAATTCATTAGTTGATCGTTTTTTTATGTCCTTCTCTTTATTAGGTGTATCAATGCCGGTATTCTGGGCGGCTCTTATGATGCAATATGTTTTTGCATATAAGTTGAAACTGCTTCCGGTTTCAGGTCATGATACCTGGAGGCATTTGCTTATGCCTGCAATCGTTCTTGGTTGGAGCTCGGCAGGAACAATTGCAAGATTAACTCGTTCAAGCTTACTTGAAATTATGAAAAATGATTTTGTTCGAACAGCAAGGGCAAAGGGTTTAAAGGAAAGTATTGTAGTTGTAGGACATGCATTAAAGAATGCATTGCTTCCTGTTGTAACTATGATGGCTATTCAAGTAGCAAGCCTACTTTCCGGTGCGGTTATTACAGAAAGTGTTTTCGGCATACCGGGTGTTGGCAGGCTGGCGGTTAACGCTATTCAAAACAGAGACATGCCGCTTTTGCAAGGAACGGTAGTATTTACAACAATACTTATAATAGGCGGCAATCTGATAGCTGATTTATTATATTCGTTTATAGATCCGAGAATCAGAGTTGAATAGGGGTGATAAAAATGGAAGATATTAAAAAAATTGATACATTGGAACAGCTAAGAAAGGAATATGAAGATACAGAAGCGGAAATTGCAGATTCTGACAGTATTTGGGACAAAATTAAAAATATGATAAAAAGCAATAAGCTTGCCGCTATTTCTTTAATTATAATATTATTATTTTGTTTTTGCGCAATTTTTGCTCCTTTTGTAGCACCGCATGATCCAACGCTGCAAAATTATGATAATGTACGTGCCAAGCCAAGCAGTGAGCATTTGCTTGGGACTGATGAATTAGGAAGGGATGTTCTTTCAAGAATAATTTACGGGTCAAGAATTTCTTTGGTAATCGGACTTGTGCCTACTACTATTTCCATGGTTCTTGGTACTATTTTAGGGTTAATGGCAGGATTTCTGGGTAAAAAGGTGGACTTTGTAATAATGAGGCTTGCGGATATTATGTTGGCTTTTCCGTCTCTTTTGCTGGCAATGGTTGTAATGTATACCTTGGGTGCAACACTGATTAATATTTTTATTGCTTTAAGTGTTGTAAGTTGGGCAGGAACGGCACGTGTAGTACGTTCTCAAACATTGTCGCTGAGAGAAAAGGAGTTTGTAGAGGCAGCAAAGTCTATAGGCGTAAAAGATTATGTAATAATGATACGTCATATTTTACCTAACTGTCTGCCGTCATTAATTGTTCTTTTCACCATGAATATACCCGGGTCAATTCTTTCGGAATCAAGCTTAAGTTTTTTAGGCATAGGAGCGCAGCCTCCCGCTTCAAGCTGGGGTCTTATGGTTGTTAACGGAAAGCAATGGCTTTTCAGTGAACCATGGGTTGCAATTTCACCCGGAGTTGCAATTTTAATCCTTGTTTTGGCATTTAACTTCTTGGGCGACGGTATGCGTGATGCAATAGACCCGTATATGAAAGAGTAGGAGGAACTTTATGGAAGAATTGTTGAGAGTAAATAATTTAAAAACGCACTTTTTTACTAAAAAAGGCGTGGTTCCGGCAGTAGATGGAGTGTCCATTTCAGTTCCTAAAAGTTCAATCGTTGGATTGGTAGGAGAATCCGGCTGCGGCAAAAGCATGACAGCCATGTCTATAATGCAGCTGATACAAAAGCCCGGTAAAATAATTAATGGTTCAATTGAATTGGAAGAAGATAATCTATTGACATATTCAAAGGATGAAATGAGAAACATTCGCGGTAATAAAATATCAATGATATTCCAAGAACCAATGACAGCTCTTAATCCTGTTTATACAGTAGGAAGACAGGTAAGAGAAGCTATTACAATTCATCATTCGAATATAGGCAAGGAAGAAGCAAAGCAAAAGGTACTGGACATTTTCAAGGCAGTAGGAATACCCGAGCCGGAAAGAAGGTATAATTCATATCCTCATCAGCTTTCGGGAGGTCTTCGCCAAAGAGTGATGATAGGTATGGCAATGGTATGTAATCCGAAATTAATGATTGCGGATGAACCTACAACAGCATTAGACGTAACAATTGAAGCGCAAATTCTATCCTTAATGAAGAACCTGCAAAAAGAAAGAGATACTTCTATTTTAATGATAACGCATAATTTAGGAGTTGTAGCTGAGGTTTGTGATTATATTTATGTTATGTATGCAGGAAAGGTTATGGAGCAGGCAAATACATTTGAGCTGTTTAAAAATACATGCCATCCATATACGGAGGGATTAATGAAATCTATACCGAAAATCACTTCCGAAAAGCAGAGATTATATAATATTAAAGGTGTTGTGCCTAATTTAATGAAGCTGCCTAAGGGTTGTCGTTTTTGTCCTCGATGTGATAATGCAAAACCAAGATGCTTTGAAGAAGAACCGCCGCTTTATAAAATAAAATCGGTTGTTGAAGGTTCGGAAGATCATTATGTAAGGTGCTTTATGCATGAAGACAGTGGGGTGAAATATGATGAGTAACCAAAATAATACATTGATTAAAACAGTAAATTTGGTTAAAGAATTCGAAATTCCCGGGGGTAATTTTTTCGGGAAAAATAAACCAAGGGTGCATGCTACGTCAAATGTTAATATATCCGTTATGGACGGAGAAACCTTTGCGCTTGTCGGTGAATCCGGCTGCGGTAAAAGCACATTAGGACGTCTGATGCTGAGATTAATTGAACCTACAAGCGGACATGTAGAATTTGAAGGTGTTAATATTAATGAATTGAAAGATGAGGAAATGAGGGAAATTCGAAAAAAGATGCAAATTATATTTCAGGACCCGTATGCATCAATTAATCCTCGAATGGACGTTTATAACATTATAGCAGAGCCGCTGGTTACTCATAAAATATATGAGTCAAAGGAGCAGACAAAGGAAAAGGTTAAAGAATTGATGGCAAAGGTAGGAATAAGACCGGAATTTATAAACCGATACCCCCACCAATTCAGCGGCGGTCAGCGCCAAAGAATTGGCATAGCCAGAGCCTTAGCTCTGCAGCCGAAGCTTATAATTTGCGATGAACCCGTATCAGCCTTGGACGTATCAATTCAGTCGCAAATATTAAATTTGCTTCATGATTTGCAGGATGAATTTAAACTGACATATTTGTTTATCAGTCATGATTTAAGTGTAGTCCGTTACATATCCAACCGTGTATGTGTTATGTTTTTAGGCAAGGTTTGTGAAATAGGGGATACAGAAGAACTTTTCGGCAATCCTCTTCATCCATATACAAAATTTTTAATAGATGCGGTTCCAAAACCGGATCCGTTTTTGAGGAAAGAAAACAAGCAGCTTTTGCAAGGCGAAATACCAAGTCCTGTCAATCCTCCTAAGGGCTGCAGATTTCACACCCGGTGCCCCTATGCGGAAAGTATATGCAAGGAACTTGAGCCGGAATTGAAAAATTTGAAAAATAGGCAAGTAGCATGTCATTTAGTCAAAAATGTTTAGCTTTATTGAAAAAAGTTTGATATAATGAAAATGATATCAAACTTATAATAAAGGGGAAATTACAATGGACAAACTATCACTAAAAGCAAGAATTAAAGCTGAGCTGACAAGCTACAACGGAAAAATGAGCGTCTACATAGATGACTTCAAAGGAAATAAGGTTGAAATCAATGCGGATGACACTTTTGAAACAGCAAGCACAATAAAAACATTTATTTTAATTGATTTATTCCAACAGGTTCACAATGGTACAAAAAGCTTGAATGATATGCTGACTTATACGGAGGAAAATAAAATTGATGGCAGCGGAGTAATACAGTCATTGGATTTTGGGCTTACCATGTCGGTAAAAAACTTTGCAACACTTATGATTATTGTAAGCGATAATGTTGCTACAAATGTATTAATTGATTATCTTGGTATAGACCATATTAATTCAACCATAAAAAAATGGGGATTTAATGACACGGTACTGCACAATAAAATTGATTTCGAGAAGTTTGATAAATTAGGGACTTCAACACCTAAGGATTACGGAAAAGCATTTACAATGATTCATGACGGAGCGATAATAAGCAGCGAAGCATGTGAGCAAATGCTTGAAATATTCAAAAAACAACATTACAACAGCATGATTGTCAAGGATTTTCCGCAATATTATTTATCGGGAGATGACAGCATTGCAAGTGAAGAAGAACAAGTTTGTGTTGCTTCAAAAAGCGGCAGCATGAATGCATGCAGAAATGATGGAGGTATTGTTTACACACCATACGGCGAATATGTAATTGTAATGTTTAATACGGAATTTCACGATCCTCTTTATTATGCCGGACATGAAGCAACAATGTATGGAGCAAAGGTAAGCAGAATGGTATTCGACCAATTTTTTGCCTTAAAGGGCAGGATAGAATAAAGCAATCGTAAGGTGGTTTGCCTATATTAGAAAAAATTGCTTATATAAGAGAAAAATTTTTACTATTAGTAGCAATTTTTGCAATTTGATATTTTGTTATTATTTAGAACATAAAACTTTGATATAATATCAGTAATAAATACAATAAATATATTTTCGGTATCAGTCATCTGCATGCCGGCGATGAAAGGAGTTTTATGTATAACGGTATATTAACGAAAAATCAATTTATCAATGAAAAGGTTTTATCTTATGAACAGGGAAGCAAGGAAAGAGCAGAGCTTGAAATTGAATTAGCTAAAATAAAGAATTCATTTGCAGATATACCGATAATAATCGGGGGTAAGGAAATACGTACCGGAAACAAGGGCAAATGTATACTTCCGCACAATAAAAATAAAATTATCGGAGAATATCATAAGGCCGGTAAAAAAGAAATTATAATGGCTGTGGAAGCATGTCTTAAGGCAAAAGAAAAATGGATAAGCATGCTGTGGAAATCGAGGGCGGCAATATACCTAAGAGCTGCAGAGCTTGCGGCGGGTCCGTGGAGAGCCAAACTGAATGCTTCTACAATGCTTACACAAAGTAAAACCTACAAGCAGGCTGAGATAGATTCTGCCTGTGAGTTAATTGACTTTTTCAGAAGCAATGTCGAATGTCTGAAAGATATATATATGGAACAGCCCATGTCTTCCGAAGGAATTTGGAACAGGACTGAATATAGACCCTTGGAAGGATTTATTTTTGCTGTATCTCCTTTTAACTTCACGTCAATTGCAGCTAATTTACCATCAGCGCCAGCAATTGCGGGCAATACAGTAGTATGGAAACCGGCTTCCAACACGGTCTATTCTTCGTATGTAGTTTATCAGCTATTGAAGGAAGCGGGTTTGCCCGATGGGGTAATAAACTTCATACCCGGCAATGCGGATGAAATAAGCAATTTAATACTTAGCAGGGCAGAACTAAGCGGAATTCATTTTACCGGTTCTACAAAAGTATTTCAGGACATGTGGAAAACAGTGGGAAATAATATTAATAGTTATAAAACCTTCCCAAGACTTGTAGGTGAAACCGGAGGCAAGAATTATATAATAGTTCACGAATCGGCAAATTTAAATTCTGCCGTACGCGGGCTGATTGAAGGAGCCTTCGAATATCAAGGACAGAAATGCTCTGCTGCTTCAAGGGCATACATAGCAAAAAGCGTATGGCAGGAAGTAAAGGAATTACTTTTAGAAAAAGCAGCAAGAATTAAGGTTGGCGATATAGAAGAAGCAGATACATTCATGGGAGCGGTTATAGATCAGAAATCATACAATTCCATAAAAGAATATATTGACTATATTAAAAACTCTGAGGATGCAAAAATAATATTTGGCGGATACTGTGATGACGGCACAGGCTATTTTGTGGAGCCTACAATTGCGGTAACCACTAATCCTAAATTTAAAACCATGGAGGAAGAAATTTTCGGACCTGTATTGACTGTTTACATTTATGAAGATGAAAACTTTATGCAGATGCTGTCACTAATTAACGATACATCTGTTTATGGATTGACTGGTTCGATATTTGCTAAGGACAGATATATAATTGAGCAAGCTGAAAGGATTCTTGTAAATACTGCCGGTAATTTTTATATAAATGACAGACCTACCGGTGCCGTTGTAGGACAGCAGCCTTTCGGAGGAGGCAGATTGTCAGGCACAAATGATAAAGCCGGCTCAAAATTGAATCTTTTACGTTGGGTAAGTCCAAGAGTAACGAAGGAAAATTTAAAGAATTAATTATATTAATATTGATGGAAATGCATATGCCGCACCGAAAATTCAAATTTTTTCTGTGCGGCATTAATTATCAACTAAGCATAAAGCTCCGTATACATTTTTCTTATTTTTTCACTTTCTCTCAGTATTTGCAAGGCTGTTTCAGCATGTCCCTTGCAATAACCGTTTCCTATCATCATAGTAACATCTTTGTATACTCCTTCGGCGCCTAATGATGCACTGGTAAAGTTTGTTGCCATACTGAAAAAGTAAACCGTACCTCCTTCTTTAGTTGAGAGAATGGCTGACATTTCGCAGTTCTGTATATTAACATTTACAATAACCGTGTCACAAAGCTTTCCGTCGGTTATTTCCATTACTTTGCTGTAAACTCCGACTCCGTCTGTGGCATCGGCAACAATATAATCATCTGCTAATTCAAGCTTTTTAACATTTTCCAAAGATTTTTCGCTATAGTCCAAACATATTACCCTGCCTGACGGACCTGCCATCTTTTTAGCTTCATATAAACAGAGGATTCCTGATTTTCCTGCTGCACCAAGTATTAATACGGTATGACCTTTTTTTACAAGTTTTTGAGTTTGAGCCGGTGCTCCTGCTACATCAAGTACCGAAAGTGCAAGATTTTCAGGTATATCATCAGGTAATTTTGCATATATTCCGCTTTCAAATA
>ENA-UOOM01001590-UOOM01001590.1-fermentation-metagenome-genome-assembly--contig:-NODE-1590-length-21200-cov-4.842752_pt1 | contig 21200 bp, 17 predicted proteins | sample MGYA00245781_ERZ724031 | MGnify/ENA primary metagenome ERZ724031 (study PRJEB28704, sample SAMN03018317) | fermentation metagenome | biome: anthropogenic terrestrial biome; feature: soil; material... | reverse complement strand
TGTGGCATATGCCATCTATTCTTATTATACACCGTTTATGGCATATGTCAATAACTTTTGAGTAAATTTAATAGAAAATTCAAAAAAACCGTCAATCAAGGAAATTCCTCAAGTGACGGTCATCATTATTGCCGATATAGGTTTTCTAATTGCTTTATCTTATTTTGTTGGGGCTGGTGCTTTTACAACAATCAATTCCAACGTTTCATCATTAAAATTTTTAACGTTCATCTTTGTGTTTACAGGTATTTTCAGTAAAGTACCATTGGAATACTTATGAATTTCCTGGTCATTAAGGCCAATAGAAAGTGTACCTCTTACTACCGTCATATAAACATTAGAATTTGAAAAATGCTCTGGCAACCCTTCATCTTTGTTAAAAACCATGTGTAGATAATGAAGGTTCTCATCATAAATAACTTTTTCTACTGCTTTCTCATTGCCAGTTGATATTTTATATACTTGCTCAATCATTTTATCATCCTCCTAGTATTTAAATTATATCATAAATTTAATATTATTATGTAACTTAGTCACAATACAAAACAATCATATCTATTATATCTATTTTGAGTAGTGAATAGCATCCTTCGGGCACACCTGCTGACAATTAGTACATTGCAAACATATTGAAGTTTCAATTTCAGCCTTTTTATCTGTTGATTTAACCTCTATTGCTTCGGAAGGACAAACTTTCTCACAAAGCTTGCACCCAATACAACTTTCTTTATTTACCTTTTCTGAAAACTTAGCAAATCTTCCAAAAACTTTTTGTAGCGGCCCAAACGGACAAATGAGATTATGAAATACTGCCGGCTTATATCTAAGTGTTATAAGCACCGAAACAGCTAACCAAATGAGTAGGATGGGAATATTTTTATGTAACAATTTTTGTGCAAGCAACATTATTGCTACGCTACCCACCAATGCGAACCATGCAAATTTTCCAGAGCCAAGCCACTTGGGATACTTATCCGTCTGTAGCTTTAACTTTTTTGAAAGCCTTTCTGTTGGAATCATCAACGTATTCATCGGACAAACATAACCACAATATACTCTGCCAAATAGCAATGCTACTAAGAGACTTACCGCATATAATGCAAGCCAAAGCATCATTTTACCGTTAAGTAATAAAAATATGAATAGTGCAAAAAATAAAATACGTATTGCATTAATAATAAATTTCATAATATTCCCCCATCATTTATTGAATTTTTAATATTATAACGCTATAATATTAAAAAAGGTGTTACCTTGGTAACACATGGGAGATTCTATATGACTAAGAATATTAATTTAATCAAAAGTACTACATTGATAAAATCTTTATCAGATGATGATATACTTACTAACCTCAAAAATGGAAAGTTTAAAGTCACGTCTTATAAGAAAAGTAGCGTTGTTCATTTTGATGGAGAAACATGCATTAAATTAGAAATAATCTTATCTGGCAAGGTTGTTGTAGATCGCATTGACGAATCTGGAAATATGCTTACAATCTCAGCGTTTTACAAAGATGATATTTTAGGCGGAAACTTATTATTTTCAAAAAGCCCTTATTATCCTATGACTGTATCAACACAATTGCCCACGGATATATTGGAAATTGATAGAGAAGCATTGTTTGAATTGTTTTGTAATAATGCTATCTTTTTACGAACTTACTTGGAACTTACTTCCGACCGTGCATTCATTCTTGGAGATAAGATAAAGCATTATATCAATAAAACAATACGCGAAAGCATTATGAACTATCTCAATTACGAAAGTAAAAAACAAAATTCTAACCACATCAAATTAAATATAACCAAAAAAGCGCTTGCTGAAAGAATCGGAGTTCAACGTACATCTTTATCTCGTGAGTTGGCAAAAATGAGGAAAGATGGGCTTATACTATTCGATACAGATTCGATTACTCTTTTGAAATAATGTAAACCTTATTGCTATTCCAGAGAAAACCGCCAACCAAGACGATGATTTATCTCCTGATTGACGGTCCGTCTTTAAGCTATGTTTATATTTCTACTTCAATTCCCGACTTAAACCTCACAACCACGTTGTTTTCAAATACAGTTACCTTCTCAACTAAGAGCCTTACCAACTCTTCATCGTAATCAAGGCTTTGGTCAGCGTGGTTTTCTATAAACTCCATCATCTCTGTGATTCGGTCTTTTTCACCTTGGCTTTCCGCCTCCGCCGTAAGGATGGCTTGCTTTCTTTCGCTAAGGTCCTGTATTTCATCAGCAAGTTTTTCATAGTCCTTGCCAGAATTAGCATAGCTGATGAGTTCCATCTGTAATACGTGACACCTCACTAGGTGTATAAAACTGTCCCTTACTCTTACCAGACTCCTGAGCGAATTTCATCATGAAGTATTCATATGCATCCCCAATGATGTCATCTCCACTGGCTCTGTTGCTTTTAAAGTCAATCGCAGGATTTTGGAAAATAGCTATAAGACCAGAAACTTTATCAACTAGTTCTTTACCAGAACCTAGTTCATCTGGATTGTTAAAGCTTACGTCAGGAAGTGCACCTGCTAGCTTATTATCTTCTAGAAACTTTTGAAGAATTACATCAACTCTTTCGCCAACATCTGGTTTACCTTTTGCAGCAATCAAGTCGTCAAATGAGGCACCTTCATTTACTGTAAATTCAGCAAAACGTTGCCCTTTATATCTGTCTGATACATACTTGAAGAATAACAATACAAGCACATAATCTTTATACCTTGAAGGTTCTACCCCACCTCTTAATTTATTACAAGCATCCCATAATAGGGAATACAATTCTGATTTTTTCACAGCCATTCATTTAACCTCTCTCATCTATTAAGTGTTTTATATTTAGTATTCAGTAATATCTATACCTGCTTTTAATAATCTTTCATATCTCTCGTGGGAGATAAGAACTGCTACAGGCTTTCCATTTTTCAAAACAAAAGCTGTTTTATCTTCATCTGATAAACCAGTAATTAATTTTGATGATTGTCCTCTAAGAAAATCAGACATGTTATAGAATTCCATCGGTTCCTTTTGGACTTTATCTTCCTTATCCATACCTAAATCCACCTTTTCTTTTTATCATAACATTTTACAACTCTTATTTCAACCTTTATATGTACTTTAAAAGTAATTACTTTATAAGTGCATTTCAATCTTGTTTATCTATTCAAGCCAATAGCCATCTTGTCAACTCACCACATTTTTGCCAGCAATCTTATCAACCCACCAATCCTATATTCAAATTCGTAAATCCGGTGAGTAATCCACCAATCTTGGATAACTTCCCTCATAGTAAAAATCCGCGATTATCCTTCCGGCTTAGAACCAGACCTCAAACCACGGAAAGCCTTTATTTGCTTATCTTATTACACGCTTACTTATCCACCCTTGACATCAATACTACCGTCTCAACGTGGCACGATAGCATCAGATTGATGTCTGGTATGTATTTTTCGTTTTGTCCGTTCGAGGGAATAGGTCAATAGTGGATTTATGGGGGTGTTCTGTTCAAGGGAACAGTTCGACGGTTTTCATCTGTTCGAGGGAATAAGTCGATGTATCGGTATATGTAATAGTGGTTAGCGATTGGCGATTATCTTAGTGTAAGCATCACAAACAGCCGTTACGACCTTTTCCACTTCATCTATACAGTTGTATTTCCCGTAAGAAATACGAATAGCTGACTTTGCTTGTTGTTCAGATAGCCCTAATGCAATTAGCACATGCGATGGTTCATCCTTACCGGAATTACAAGCAGAGCTTGTAGACACGCATACCCCTTTCAGATCAAGAAGATGCATAAGCGATTCTCCAGAAATATTATCAAAGCCAAGATTGATCATTCCTGGTAACCGATTTATGCAATCTCCATTAATCTTCACAAAGGGGATTTTTTCTTTTATTCCTTTTACCGTTTTCTCAATCATTAATTTTAAGAGTTTAGTTCTTTCGGTCATTTCGCCGACGCTTTCCTCAATTGCGTAACCTGTTGCAACAATTCCGGCAACATTTTCTGTTCCGGCACGGAGCCCGTGTTCTTGTTGGCCGCCAAATACCAACGGCGAAAACTCTAATCCTGATCGCTTGTATAAAATCCCCGTGCCTTTTGCGCCATTAAATTTATGGGCAGATGCTGTTAAAAAATCTACATTCAAAGACTTAACATTGATAGGAATGTGTCCTACTGCTTGCACCGCATCGGTATGAAAAAGAACACCTTTGCCTTTCAAAAGTCGGCTTATCTTTTCAATAGGCTGTACTGTTCCAATTTCATTGTTGGCAAGCATAATCGAGACCAGTCTTGTGTTTGAGTTAATTGCTGCTTCAATATCTTCGACTGATACCCGTCCTGCATGATCGACGGGTAGAAAAGAAACCTCTACACCACCCTGTTCAAGCGCATGGCAAGCGTTAAGAACAGAGTGGTGTTCTATTGCAGAAGTAATAATATGTATCTGCTCGTTGCGATAAATATCCGCAACACATCGAAGTATCCAACTATTTGCTTCCGAACCACCGGAGGTGAATGTGATTTCTGATTGCTCTGCACCAATAGCCGCTGCGAACTGTTTACGAGACAGTTCAATTGCACGTTTAGCTTTTACTCCAAATGAATACTGGCTGGAAGCATTACCATACTGCTCTTGCAAAAAAGGAAGCATCTTTTCAAAAGCCAGCTCAGATATCTTAGTTGTAGAAGCGTTATCGGCATAAATCATGTTATCACGTCCCCTCCCAGGTCATTAGTGTCCTTTTTATCAGTTAATGTTTCAAAGAACCTTGTTGGCACATAAATAAATACGATGTTCCATAACCGCCTGTATCTAATCAAATAGTGCACAACCTGAATCTTTAAATTCTTGTATTCGTTCCTCTAAATCTTCGATGGATATTTCGAGATAATCCGCTAAACAGTTTATGCAATGGAACTTATTGATGCCCCGGTCTATCAGCTTTTTATTCAAACCCACTTCGTTACGGGACAAGTTCTCCTTTCCACATATAAAACAATCTATTCGTTTCAACATTTTATTCGCCTCCGTCACGGGAGAAATCTTTGACGGTAAAGGCAGGTATGTTCTTTCCCTTATATTCCTCGTCCAGAATTCCAAGCTGCAACTTAATATGATGTCTCATCGACATGGCTCGCTTCAAGCAATATCGCTTAAACTCTTGCGGATCGATATCATAAGGTGAACCAACATGAGGAAAAAGCAGCTTAAGATATGCCGTTGCAATCCTTTTTACAGCCTCTGTATCACGAGTGTCTGATGCCTCTGGTACGACAACTAAAGCATCAACAATAGCTCTATAACTTGCATCATCGCGTAGTTCATGAAGTATCGAACAGAAGTACTCAGAGTTTAATGCCCAACCCGAAATCTTTAGGTCATCGTTCATTCTCGGGATATTCCAACCTTGGATAAAGCCGTGGAATCGGTCAATCAAAGCAGACTCGTGGAACACAGCGGGTAGTTCTTCAAACATACTCTCGTATTCACTCATCTTGTCTTTCGGGATGTTTCCGCACAGAACTACTCCGGCATCAGATGTTCCTTCTACCTTGCCGACAGTATACACACCATTCTCCATATAGCCTTTGAGCGCTGCCCTCATTTCGTCGACGGGGTGGAAGTTTATCGTTTGAACCTCATCAAAAACAATAAAGTCGTGCCCTGCAATCAATCCATGTTCTTTCTTTTGTAAATCATAGAACAATTTTGCTCGTGTCATCATGCCACCAGACGAAAGCCAACCAAAACGACTCACACGCCCGAACAAATATGACTTACCAGTACCTTTCGGTGCGAGTTCGACTAAGTTCAGGCGTTTTTCAACAAACGGCAGTATTCGAGTAAGCATTGTAAGCTTTTGCTCGTCATCGGTGTAACCTGCCGCATTATAGTCGATTGCACCCAACAAAACATCGATCCACTCCTTTGTTGTAAACTCCCTGCGAGCATCTTTATAGTAGTCTACATCAATTTCGTAGGGGCAGAAGTTGTTGAAGCTTTTCATCTGAATTTTGCCCTTGCGCTTGAGTTCCTCATCAGGCTCCAAGTACTCGAGTTCTACCACGCCCCAGGTTTCATGACCCTTTGCAAGGTCACTTGCGCAAGTATACCACACCTCTGGAGGAATAAGCGTCTCTTTAGTCGTCAATCCGAAGTCCGGCAAGTTAAAGGAAACAACACCGGTTCTGATATCAACATCAATCGAAACCTTCGCTAAGAATCTAACTCTCTCTAACTCGGTAACAATCTTGCTTTTCATCGCCGTCCAGTCTTCCTTACGAGGCAGGTTTTGGCGAATGAATTCGAGCATTTCCTCCTGATTGAACTCGCCAGTCTCCGACATGAACTTTTTCAATAGCCAGTCGCGCATGAAGGACGGCAAGGACAGGCTTGAAAAGAAATTGCTTTTTTTCAAGTCCTTATAGACCACCATTTCTTCGAAGCATCTTCTCAATTTATCAATCATATCCGTTGCCTCCTAAAACATATCTCGTTCAGCAAAGCCTTTACTCTTAACGGTAAATTCTTTGCTGGCTATTTTGTTCTGATTCTCAAATATATCCAGCGTATATTTTCCCTTTTTCAGGTCAGTCATAGTAATTTTGAACTTGCTCTTTTCTAGTTTTTCAACTGCATAGAATTTTCCATCGACTGCCGCCGTAATATTTTCGCAGTCCGGCGTAATAATCAAAACAAGCGACGGAATCGTCTTGTAACTAACTTCGATAATATTCGTCTCCAAAGCAGCTTCAATGTTGCTGTCTAACAATGTTATCTCGATTATAGGGACAAGAACTTCCTCAAGTGTCGCTCCGCCGTGTGTTTCAACGCTCGCCGCTCTTGAACCTGTGAAGCGCGAGTAATCAGCTATCACGGCATACTCACCATCTGCATCGGTGACAATGTTGTTGGCAGATGGTAATTCTTTTCCATGACAGTAGCGTCCACTCGACTTAGCTTCACAACTATTGCTTGAAACTTGCACATCCGGGCTGATTACAGCCAACCGACTTGCGCCGTGGTCAGAAGCAATTAACACTTTTCGGCATTCGCCAGTCAGCAATTTTGTCTTCGCTCTCTCTAAAGCTGTTTTAATAACATCCAGTTCCTCTACTAAGTGAATAGGGTATGGCGAGTTATTGTAATCATACCCGCGTTCCGGATGGTGCTTTAACTCGTCCAAATCCTTAATTGGAGTTTCCTTTTTACCGCGCCATTCATCGAAGAATCCTTTGTTAATGGAAGTAATTGTAGGCAAATCAGCCCTTGCAATCTTTGAAGTAAAACGCAGTTTCAACTCAGCGCATTTCTCCTTGACATAGCCTAAATACTCGACACCAAATGCATCCAAGAAGATAAGAACTGTATTGTCATTATCCAAACCCGAAATCAACGAAGAACGTGCTGGAAGCGAGTTGTATGGGCGGCTCACTGCATATTCAGCTACAACATTTAAGAAACTGTCATCAATGCTGTTATTTAGTTTGCATTTTTTGTACGATGAAAAGTAGTCCGTAAATCTCTGATCATCAAATAAGAAGTCTTGCAAGTAAAGGTACAGGTCAGGATAGCTTGCCGAGATGTGACTGTTCTTTGCGCCTTCGCACAAAGATACAATCACTGCTTGCTTTTCAACTTTAGTGTTGTCTGTCAGATATGCGATCCTATCTGCACCACAAACAGCAATCTTTGGAACAAAATCTGCCATGTCAACATCTGCACAGCCCTTTAACATCCTTTTCCTTTGTTCATAAAACCGCTTGAATTGCTTGTCAGAAATAGCAATGTCGAGAATAGCTGCTTTTGCAACACCGAACAAGTCGCTCAATGCAGTAGCTTTTGACGCTACTAACCCCAGATAGCTTTGGCTGCTCGTATTTATTTTTAAGTTAATGAAATATAGCCAAGCCTTATAGTCATTTTTTCGTGCATAGTCAAAGAAGATATATTCAAGAGACGCAAAGTTTTGCGCCGCCAAATATTGCTGTACATTCTTCTTTGTTTTATTTAAGTCCTCAAGCAACTTGCTCCAGTTGTCTGCAGTACCGGCATTCTGAGAGAGTTTGCTGAATTCATTGGGAAATTTGTGCTTCAATTCATCAAAGGCATTATCGGGATTGATAATTTTTACTGCCTGAATATTTCGGGCAGACTTTACGCTACCGACGCTCTCGCCTTTTTCGCAAGCCTCCAGATAGGCCTTTATGCCGTAAACAAGAGCGTTGTTATTAATCACTTCAACCGCAGGAGTGATTTTCGGCAAAGAAATCCTCGTTCTGACTCTTGGGTCTGAATCGTGTATTTCTTTGACCACAGGGTACATATGTGAGGAAAGAAGGATAGCAACACGGCCGTTGTTCTGTAAAACTAAGTCTTTATACGGTAAGAGCGTTTTCTTTGCCAAATCGCTTTTGCTCGCCAAATAGTCGCCGAGTCCGATTAACAGGAATTTAGCTGCCTTACGTTTGACATCTTCTTGCAGTTTGCCCGTGTCAGGTTCCTTATCAGCACCGACACAATAATCGCTCACCCTGATTTTGGGAGTTCCTGAAAAAGCGATGAGAACTTCTTTGTATTCCTCTGAAGGTACAACAATCATAAGTGGATACTGCGATGTGCCGTTAAAATATCTTTCAATTCTTGCTACGGTGTCGCTCACATTCAACCCTCCCCGCCATCTTCTAAGATTTCGATGCCAACTATCATGTTGCCTTTGACGAGACGTTTTAGGTAATCCTTTAGCTTATCCCCATCCATACTGTCAATGCGGCGCATTACTCGCTCATATGGCTCTTTGCTGTACTTGCTTTGAGCCAACTCTTTTACAAGTCTATTGATTTCGCCATGGCCACCCCAATCGTATGCACTGACTTGTGTATGTTTTATCAGATACTCGCGTACCTCGTTCAAGTCGGTCAATACAGACTTAAAGCTACCCAGAATAGCCTTCACAAAAGCCTTATCGATTTTTTCTTGATTGGTAATATTCTCCCAAATTGGATTCGCAGTCAAAAATTCTAATGCGAATTTAACATCAGCATCTTCTGGATTCTGCCGATTAACCGTACCAAAGGCGCGTTTGTAGTCATTCCACTTGCTAGCCGGTACACAGGAAAGTATCGGTGTCCTATATGTGGTTGACCAATCATAAGGATAAGCCGTACCCGTTTTTTCTTTCCATAGATTGCGAAGCTGCATTTTTGCAAGACTGCTTTTGTAATCATCTGCAATCTGCTGTATCTTTTGATGATATTCATGCTTTGAATACACATAGCATCCGTTAGGGATGTTCTTATAAACTTCTCCGATTTCCTGCTCAGACAACCCTTGAAGCTGGAAAGCACAGAACTTGGCAAACGTATCCCTATCGCTCTTTAAAAGTTCGATTACGTCCGTACCATGGTTGACTAAGATATCATAAATTTCCTTAAGATAATCCTTATTCACACCCTTTGCCACATTGTAGAGAACAGTTGTAAAGGGAGCGTAGGTAGGAATATCGCGTGCAACTTCATGTGAGATCTTGACGAACTTCAATTTTTCTTGCCATGCTGCAAGAGAATCAGAAACAGACGAATTGTGCTTGATTAGCAGTTCATTACTCTTTTTCACGAATTCATATTCTCTGATGACTTTACGTATTTGTCCTTCACCAGTTTCCTTGTTCCAAAGCCATAATCCCTCGGTATCGTCGCCGAAGTGCTTCTGGATATCGCCAACAACCTTATCTTCCGCACCAATATCGTTTGCAAGAGACAAAAGGATTCCATCTTCAAAAATAGTCAAATAACTTTTCATCGATTCACGACGGTTTTCGTCAGTGACAAGGACTTTTAGTTTCTGTGCTAATGCATCGTCGCTCTCGGCTAGTTTACCGATATTTCCACTGATTGCGGAGATGTTTGTTCCTTGTTCGGGGTTAAGTAGTTTAACAAACTCAGTTATAAAGTCAACTTCTATCCCGCTTGCTTTCTCTGTTAGCACCCAAGCAGGTAATCCTTTGGATTTTTCTTTGATACGGATGCGCTTTATTGCATCTTCAACAGACCCGCACTGACTTTCGGGTATTTCAAACACATCACTCATCAGGTTGCAAAATACCTGTTCTTCATGGGACATAATTCGGATAAACTTATCCCTATAACGAGAACTGGGAGCGTAGAACTGTTTGTAGCCTTCATCGACGACGCCCTTCATGCGCTCGGTGTTCATCTTTTCGTTGTTTGCTTCATCGCTGAGACGGTATGTATCATTTGCATATTCTTTGAGCAAGAAGCCCGTTATAAATGAATACAGATTTGATGGCACAAAACCATACTCGTCACACAGGAAAGACAGGATGTCTGTAATGGCAATTTTGGAGTTCGAAGCAAGTTCATCCTTTATTTTCTTATCAAGGGCGTTCTTTATAATACCCAAAGAGCTATACGGGTCAGTTGCCCAGTAGTCATCGTCTTTCCGCGCTGCATTAACAAGCTTTTCGGCAGAAGATGTCAACCCACTCGATTTTTCCTCTATACCTGCTTCGACCCATTGTTGCTTCGACCCACTTTGCAAAGTTACTTCTGTCAGCCCCGGAGCGAACTCAAAAACCTGTGGATATTTCGTTTTTACCAACTCGCGCAATCCGTTTAACGCTTGCTGCCAGTTGTTATAGCGTTCGCCTTCTGGATTGCTTTTTGAATAGATAATTATTTGTCCACTGTAAATCCTGTTGCCCCAACTACCAGCAACCATTTTCCCTTTTCGGAGCATATCGTCAGCGGCAGCATTGTCCTTACCGCGCTGAAGTTCGCTGCCCGCCATATATTCGGCATACTGGTCGATGCTGTCTGCACCGAACGGGGTCGGGGTGGTGTCAATAAATATGATGTTTTTACCGTCGGGAACAACATTTTTAATTTTATCTTGTATCAGCTTACGCAGAAGAACCGCTTCATTATCGTCTTTCGCAACACCAATAATAGCGTGGAAGGCATTGGATCCGTTTTCATTAACGAAACGGTTTGTTTTGGTCGTAATGTCGTCATGGGCGGCAAAAGTCAAGTCATATCGCATTTTTAAAGGTGCAGTCAAATTGAAGACTCTTGTCATGTCATCGATACACAAGTCAAGAGTTCTAAGCTTTTCGATTTTATCTTTTTTCTTCTTATCCAATTCGGCTGCATCACCAGCCATGACCATCGTTGCGTAGCAGAACTTATTGTTGCCCAGAGTTTTCTTGTAGAGGACTTCTTCTCTGACTAACTTTTCCGCAATAGCAGGAGCCTTATGTTCGTAATCAGTACCTTCGAAACAAAGGTAGAGATTTTGCTCGTTGGTTATGAAAAGTGGAATAGCATCATTTAGGTGTGTCGATACAGCTTGCATAATCAAAATTGTCTTAAGGACTTGATGCTCCTCGGTAACCAGCCGGTGGGACTCCGTTTTCTTGTAAGTGTCAAGGATATTGCGAATGGGTAGCGCAAGATTGTCCTTTCCCGTTTCGTAGAAAAAGTCCCAAAGCATATCGACCGTCAAAAAAGCTGTTGTACCGTCAAGGGGGCCGTGGTTGTCTATAAACCACTGAAACGCTTTATAATCTCCCTCGTTTTTAATGAAGTCAAACATACTGCGCTGGTTGGACTCAAAGGCAGAGGAAATGTGCTTCAAAAGTAGTGCAGACATCGGATGCAAAGGCAACACGCCCTTCAGAATGTCATCTTTTATCCCTGTGCAATCGGAAACCGCTTTGCGAGACTTTTTCGTGAAGTCTTGAAGATCGTCAAGTTTATCTTCCCAGTCTTTCTGTGCATCTTCTTTGATTTTTAATGCGTCGTGCATTAAGTCAAAGGCGATATTATCTGGCATAGAGATTTCACAAGGAATAAAGCGGTCTTTGATTTTCTTGGCATCTGTGTCCTTCTCGTGGAAATAGCTTCCCATCTGGTGTGCGACCACCATAAGATAGAAAGGCACCTCAACACAAGTCTCGACCAATTTCTGAAAGTCCGTCAATCTTCCACGATTGTTTTGGAAAAACTCACTGAATTCATCCAGTACAAAAACGAGAGCCTTCAGTTTATTGCTTGTGATGATATCCTTGATGTAGGCAATCAATCCGTCCATGTCAAGCTTGATGGCAAGGATGCCGATTTCGCTTGCCATCTGATTGACTTTGCCCACGAGTTCCGCTGAATTGTCAGACGTGGAGAGTTTGTCAATAATCTCGTCCGTGTTCCAGCCACCGAACAAATCATTGTACTCTTTTTCAACATAGCCATTGAACAGTTGTTTATTCCGCTCGTCTTTCAGCCATGTTAAAATACCCTGCTTTAGAGTATTGGCGCCGGTATGCTCCAGCCCCGCTTTTTCCACAGCCTTGGAGATCAATTCCTGCATGACGATTATCAAATCATTACTGTTGTTTATAGAAGAGGAGGCATATCGATAACAGGTCAGTATTTGGCCTTCGTTTTTTGTGGCAATCAACCTTTGCATAAGGTCGGTTCTATATGGAGCGAGCGCTTCGTATTTACTGAAATAGGCTTCGACCTCTTCGCTTGGTGCAGTAAGGAGCTGGCTTAGGGCGAAAGCAGCATAGGACTTACCGGTACCATAAGCCCCGGAAATCCAAATTGAGCGTTTTTCGGAACGCGAAAGCATGCGTTCGGTCTTTCTAAGCAAATCGACAAACGTGGAATGGGGATAAAACTCGTCCCACTTAAGCCCTGCATTAATGGCAGACTCATTCACGCACGGGAAGTAGTTTTCATCGATTTGAAAATAATCTTTATATACAGTAGTCATAATTTTCCTCCCCTTTACAGTAATGACAAGACATCACTTGCGGTTTTATTTTTATTCAATGAGATGGTATCTAAATCATGCGTGAACTTGGCAGTAATAAAATCCGTATTGCTCGCCGTTAGTCCTTGCAGAATTGTTTTCATCTCGTCTTCCTCAATTCCAAAAATTTGCATGGGGCTAATGCCATCGGAGTCAATATTATAGTTCAACAAACGGTTTACTGTAAACTCGTAATAGTCGCCACAGGCTTCCGCAAATTTGTAGAGGGAATAGAGAACCACGAGCGGCGAGCCAATATGACATTTGTTGCGGGTAAAGTTATCCCCGCCGTCGACATACCCGAAGTTTAATGTTAAACCAAGCGGAGTTTGCACTATGCGTTTATAATCTCCCAAAACTGATTTTGCGTTTCTTTCAGTGATATCTTCTACGAGCATTACATTTTCTAAATCCTTACGGGTATAGAAGCGTCCAATATCAATATTCTTGATGTACCATGTAAATTGAGGATTGTACGCGATATTAGCCAAAATAATCCCCAATGAAGTTGGACTGTCCCAGCCAAGCAAAGCGAGTTTGTCTGTTAAAGGCAGGGTTTTACCTTCTGTTATCAACCCTGCATCTCGCAAGAACCGTCTAAAAAAAGGCTTTTGTACGGGGCCTAAACCATTTTCAATAAGGAACTCGTCTTTTCTTTCAAAAAATTCTACGAGCCATTCGGTTTTGGGGGCGTGTGTACCAAAAGTATTAATACTTTTCATTTGTCCATCTCCTTGTGGCATTTTTAGTGAATGATATACCAAACATCCAACCGGAACTGTGTGGCATTCTCTACACTTAATGCAGTTAGTTATTTTTAATCCATTCTCAAAGGAAATACAGTTGTGTTTGCAATTTGCCTCGCAAGTTCTGCATGAACTACAGTATGCGGATTTTCTAAAAACCTGTCGAAAATACTTTCCAAGTGTTGGTTCATACTTAATATACTTAACAGGCAAAACAACGGTATATCCATTCAATAGTTCGTTTACCTTGAAAACAAGCTTACCTTCTTTGGCATCCACAATATACGAATTGTCAATTATCTCTAAATCACCAATAGTCTTAATCCACTCTTTCCAATCCGCTTTCGGTTCCCTGACTTCAATAATAAGATTCCCGTTTTCTACTCGTTCTTTATATTGAATGTTCGTAGCAATATTCACACCATTTTTGCGTGCAACCCAAGAACCCTTGCACATACAGTCCTTTTGAGAAAGGTTTTTATGGTTCTTTGTAGACATTATAATTTCCACAAAGTCATCTATCGGTCCTTTGTAGTTTTCATACCGAAAAAAATCTGCTTTCCCTGGGCTCATAGGACATAACAAGCAACCTGCACGAATATTTCCTTTCTTATAAGCCCCATTTACAACGAGATTATTGGCGAAAATGTACAGCCAAACCTCACAACTTGTCCAGTCCAATATTGGGTTTGCGCTGCGCTGACCCTTTTGTTTCATCCCGTTGCTTTCAAAATCATATTCGCTTCGCCTCGCGCTTTCTGCGCCTCGCACGCCGACAAAAGCCATACCGCTGTAATCGTCTTTCCCCAAAACCTCTCTCAACTTGATAACCTGTGGCGTACTTTTATGGACGCTACAGCACCAACGTAATACCCTTGAGGGCGGAGCGAGTTGCTTCCAGCTCTCATATACATCCATGTGGCTCTTCGCTCTATAAAACCGAATACCCTCGGCTTTGCATTGCGCTTCGACCTTATCCACAACATCATAAGTGTCTGGGAACTCCATTTGCGTATCTCCAAATACAACGACAAATTCGTCTTTCGGTAAAGCCTTCTTTACCAAATCAAGCAAGACGATACTATCCTTACCTCCGGAAAAGGCCACATGAAAGACATCAAGTTTTCCCTTGTACCGTTTCCATACATCATATATTTTCTTAACGGTTTCTTGTTCCAGGACCTGCAAGAAGTCCGCATTTTTTTCGATCATCGCATTTATATCAACAGGTCTGAGCGGCTCGCTCAGTTCCTCTTTGATTTCAATTTCAGGGGCAGTATACAGATTGCCGCCTTTAGTCTGGGCAACCAAACGTCCGAAGTAGTAATACTTATTTGCCTCTGCCCACATATACGGCAAGTTATCCTGTTTTTCATACTCCCAGTATTTATCGAGTCCTAAAAGGTCTAATTCTTTATAGTAGACAGGACGCGGTTCTTTGCTGAACTGCAGCGGCGAGGTGTTTAACAACACTCCACCTGTCTCTGGGTCATAAGTGTAATTGTACATTTAGACCTCTCCTCCTTCTCTCAATATTTTTGCGCTCTTGATAATTTTACTTTCACTTTTGCCAAGGTTGCGCCAACCAATATACCCCTTGTCAAACAGATAGTTGCCAACGGCTTTCTTGTCACTAAGCTTTACCATCGACTTGGCCAGCGCAAGCGCCAATATGTCGTCGTAATTATTGTAATCAAAGGATTTTCGGACAATAGCCCCAATGTTGGAACTATTGACTGCACGGACATCGTACTTGAAGACACTGCTGAACCTGCGGATATAGCTTTCAAGCAAGAATAGATTCCACGGATACCCGGCAAATGGAAACAACGAAAAATCTGTCACTCCCCGAAGCGGCATAAAGTCTCCGTGGCAGTAGAGAGCAATCGCCTCATCAATATGTACCGCATCAAAATTTACATTGGACTCAGACACAAATAACTCAGCACTTACACGAACCATCGTATTGTGCCCGGCTATTAAGCATTGCGAATGCGTTCTGCCCTCGGGATCAAATGTCGCCTCAAAGGCATTCAACTCCTCGAAAGACACCGTCTCTACTTCACGACAGTATTGCTCCATAATGTCAAGAACGCGCAGTTTGTTACCTGCTTTTGTGATGACTTGTCCGCTCTTTTCGTATTTGTCTGAAAGAAACTTACAGAATACTGCGTCTCTAACAGCCGCAAAAGAGCAATGAGGATTTAGATTCTCAAACATAGACAAATCCAGTTCGTTTGCCGTAACATAATCCCGCTCCCGCAGCTTGTCCTCAACAAACGAAGCAATCTTTTCACCTTCATTGTCTGGCATATCCATATTGTCAATGTGGATATAAGTTCCTTTATCCACACGGAAATAATCCGAACCGTTCATCGTCTGCCGTATGGTGTCCATTTTTAGCCAAGGCAGTCTTTCTTGCAATTCATCAAACGACCACATTTCACGCTCTGCGAAAACCTCTTTAATAAGGTCGGATGGCGAGATGTTTTCTTGCCGGAGAATATAGTCCCATTTTACCGAGACGCCATGGTAGTTTTTCTCAATGAAAGCCCGAAGCATTTCGATCGAGAAGATGTTGAACGTATAGAGCTCGCTTGAGTATTTGTTAAAGAAAGCGTCAATAAAAACGCACGGCGAATCTATCTGTTCCAAATACGAAAAAACAGACGTGACAACATCTTCATCGTAAATGTAAACTCTATCATCGTAGATCAAGGCTTCAGTTGCAAGCAAGTAATTGACCCATTCCGCGTCGTGTTGGAATTCTTCGTTATATTCGCCAGTGTAAAAGATTTTGAAGCGTTCAAAATCAATATTCGAAGATTTTCTAAAGCCGTTTTTAAACCTTGACTTCATGATACCCATTATTTTTTCTTTGTCAGTGCTGTTTATATTTCCTTCAATAACAGCTTTTTGCTCTGCTTTAGATTTCAACATCGTGTCTTGTGCGAATGGGTTTTTATCTGGTTCTGCATCAGAAATAATGTCATACGTGATTTGTGTCTTTTTCTGATAAGTTATAACTACATTTTCATAATCGACCAGACATAGATCAAGTAGATCTCTTATTTTATCTATAATATTCGTAGCGCTTAAGTTTGTTTCTATATATAATTCCGTATTGGGTATAGGTTTTGGTGCAACCATCTTGTTTATTGAAGTGGCATTCCCAAGATCTAATCTTGTACCGCTCGATTTCGAAAAACACATCTCCTCTTGAAACAAATGAGGGTAATCTTCGTATAAAAACGCAAACATTTCTACATACAATTGTGTCCAAGAACTAAGTAATGCTTTGGCGTGAGAAAAATAACTAATACTTATTGGCCGTGTATAACTTAAATTTAATTTAATATTAAAATCTACGACCTGATTGGATTGGATATTGGTGGTTGTATCATAATCTTTGTTTTTCGAAGGAGATAAGGAGATGTTTTTATGCTCCTCCTCGCCATGTTGCGACGAAAGAGATTCCGTTTCTTCTCTTGTGGTTTTTTCCCACGGTTTTTCTTTCAGGAACTTCATATACAGTTTTCCGACAATCGTGAAAGTCTTATATGTGTTCCGATCCATGATTCTTAGTAGCTTTGCATCCATAACTTTCTGATAAACCGGCTTAAATATACTCAGCCTAGAAATTTCCCATATGCTACAGGAAATCTTTTTGCTCTTTACATATTCAGAAATTTTATCAAGGCAGGCTATCGTTACTTGCGGTGAGATCTTTTTAATATTGCCGTCAGATAGCCATTCACTAAAGGCATCCCTCATAGAAGCAGGCGTTGAAGAATCCTGCTCTGTAACAGGCAACACGCTGCTATTCAAGTTGTTTGTCATAGCCATTTCTTGATCCTCTTTCTTATCATTGTCGTTCATTACTTTTAAGTGTCACCTTCGTTCTTGAATTTCTTTTTATCTGGCGCTACTATTGACCGTAGCCATTCATCGATTTCAGAAAACTAGAACTTCCATAGACTGCCAACCTTATATATGGCACGCTTTCAAATTAAGATAGTCACTGTTATGCGTCTTCGTCGTTTTCATCTTTAACAGTTTCAAATAGATCCTCAACCTTGCAACCTAGTGCCGCTGCAATCTTCATCAATATGTCCATTCGCACAGGTTCATTTTTGCCGAGCTTTGCGATAGAGTTTGAACTGATTTCAGCAGCATCTCTGAGGTCAACCTTTTTCATGTTTTTATCGATGAGTATTTTCCAGAGTTTATTATATTGGATTCTCATTTTGCAGTATCCTTTCTGCCCCATTTTCGCCCGAACAACGCTTGTTCATCAGCATCCAATTTCAGTACAGTGTTTTCTCTAATGATGGACTGTGCCATTTTATCATATTTGCTCGCCCTGTCGAAAGCAATGAATATTTGCTTCTGTTTTTCTCTTGCATACAACGCCAAAATTTGTCCGATGGTATCATCGGAGACATTAGCAAACAGAAGGGAGTCATGCGCCAACGCAGGGAGCGCCGTACTATTAAGGATACTGATATCGTATATCAGCATTCCTTTGAAATTCGTACCTGTTCCAGTATCCTTTGGTGTTTCAAAGGAGTAGCTGTTATATTCCTTGATTCCTAAAACAGGTGGGTTATCTTTCCCTTGAGAGACGTAATCGCTGATCTCACTCATATGGCGATTAATTGTAGTTTCAATGACTTTTAATACCGCCTCCATCTGCAATTTGAGCCTATCGCTTGCTTGCTTTTTCTCATTTTGCAAAGTGTTACGAGTGTCGAAAGCTTCATTTTCATCTTCTAATTTATGAATTCGGCGGTCAAGATGGGTATAGGCGGCAAGAAACTCCTTGCTAAATACTATTGATGGGCGGATTTCTTCTGCCTGCTTTTCCAGGTATTCAACCATCTGTTTTAGCGGTGTCAATTCTTCTTCCAACCTTGTTTTAGCTGCTTCTAATTCATCTTGCAAAATAGTCTGTATTTTATTGTGGAACCGTTCTATATCAATGAGCTTCTGCAGGTTTGCTTCCGGAAAAAACTCACGTAAACTCGTCAAGTCCGCTTCAGTTGGATAGACCCCTTGACTCATATTAAGATCGATAAGATGCAGATCATTTTCTTTCTGATTTGCTAATCTGCGGGCATCCTGCATCTGTATGATTAATGCGTTAGCCTGGTTAGCTTTTTCCACCTCTTCAGCATTGACCGCTTGATTGTTCGAGGATTCTAAGTCGGCTTTTTCCTGTTTCAGCGAAGCAATAATAGATATGTTATCCTCATATTTTTTTAAACCATCAACTGCTGAAGGGATGAACTGGTACTTACGAGCGCTTCTGAACGCTGCAATTTTATCTTCTGCCAACTGAAGTTGTTCTTCAAATGCCAATACGGATTCATATTGGTTGAAGAGTGTCACCAGAACATGGATTGCCGACTCCTGCGATTCTGTGCCACCTCGCATTTGTAGCGGGCGCAGCTCGTTATAGTTGTTCTTCCCATAAATACGAAAAAACCGGCTTATTGTATTTCTAAATTTTACACCCGCGAAATCCATCTCGTAATGCTCGCTAAGCCAATTGACATACTCATCCCTCGTTAGGGAGGCAAGAATGTTTCCATTCTCACTCAATTGAAAAATATCGCCAGGTGAAGCTGTATGTCTTATAAAGTAGTATGGCTTACCATCAAATTCGAAAGTGAAATGAATATTATGATTGTCAAGCTCTCTGACGGCATCACTTTTAACATAGGCATCTCCGCCAAACGCGAAATCAATAATGAGCAGCATTGTAGATTTGCCAATTGAATTTGCGCCTGCTTCACCACCAAGAACAATATTGAGGCCTTTATGGAATCGGACGGGTGGACGCATCTGCTCGCCGATTTTAAACAGTTCACAACTTATTTCTTTGAGCATCGTATAATCCTTCCTTCCTCTTCGTTTAGTTCGATCTCTCTAAGTGCATATAAGCAGTCAAGGGCATCCACAAGTTCAAGTGGGCTATTAATAATATTGCCAAGACTCAATAGGAGCTCGTGGGGAATCTTCGGTTGATCTAACTCTCGTAATATGAGTGGTAGCTTCGACAGCACACTCTCGTTGTATGAAAATAGTTTATTTGGCAGTAACATTAAACACCTCGCACGACTGAATAAAATAGGAAATTACAATTGCGCAGAAACGAATATCTTGCTTGGTGATGCTTCTTAGCCTTTCAGATAAAGCACTGTAAATCGTCTCCGGGCTATTATTTTTCTCAGCCAATTTCCTATAAGATTCTTTTATTTGAGCTCTTAATAAATCGTCACTAAATTGCTTTCGTCTTGACAGGTGTTGCATTGTCTTTTCTATGAATAAGAAGTACTTTGTCACATGCCCCTTCACCTCGTATACAAGAAAAGAATGCAGCTCTTCATCAGTTTTTTCCGGCACGCTCACCGCATCATAGTTTAGTTCAAGGAGCTCCCCTGGTTTTGCTTTGCTTAGATTTATGACAACCTGTGTTATTCCTTTCTCGATAGCTACCTCATCGAGAATGCGCCGCGTACTGCGGGCATCGATTTGAAGCTTTTTTATTGTCTGAAGTTCTTTTTCCGCTGCCTTTATTGGATTAAATGTATAGTTCTGAAAACAATCGTGACACACTGCAACCAAGTTTTCATACGAAGAAGCCTTTTCTGTATTAATACTGGCTATTTCATAATCATCAACCGCATGGTTTTTATCATTCACGACTTGTAAATGCTTTCCACAGCCTGGTATTGAACAAGCGTGTTTGCAATCATCCAGCAAACCGGATCCATATAAGCCTTTGGCTTTCAGCGATTTTGTCTTAGCGGCAGAAAGTTTGCGGTCATTTTCTAATTCCGGGTTTACGATAAATTCTAAGGACTGTTTGAATAAATCGAATAAAGCTTCTCCAACATTATCCTTATCTACATCGTCAACAAAAGGCTGTATATCTTCAGCTAAGGATTCAAGAACCACATCAGTACGCTCAGTGGCATAATCATCGTGATAAATTGATTCAATAAAATTATCTCGTGTTAGCCTACCAAGCATAGACTTTGCCAATTTCTTCGTTGGACCCTTTGTATAGAACTTTCTCAAGGACGAATCCTTGTTTGATTGTTCTGACGAAGGGTCTTTTTTTGTTGACCAATCATCTTCAGGGATATCGCACAGCATTTGAATCAGATTGCGCATAAAATCGGGAACATCGGCGTCCTTCATAAGATGCGGATGGATAGCGTGTACTAATTCAGTAAACAGCATGCTGATGCGCACCTCCTTAAAAACATCCAAAGTGTCTCACGGCATCTCAAAGTATCTAAAATCGAGAGACCCCATTTTGTAAAATATAAGGGATCAATGAGAGATTGATATATTATAGCACTTAAAACTGAAAATTTCAATCATAAGTTGCTAAACACCAATTTATTATTGATCAAATAAAAATACATTCAATGCCTGATTTGCAATAAGGGCAAAGGATACACAAATCGTTCAACACAGCCACCACAAATGCATAACCGCGATGAGCTGATTGAAGACTGCCGACTTGCTCAAAATGTCTTTTGTGACACCACGGCAATTGATACAGAACTTGCCGAATTGTTCCGTGAGATTGA
>ENA-UOOM01001586-UOOM01001586.1-fermentation-metagenome-genome-assembly--contig:-NODE-1586-length-21210-cov-6.510281_pt1 | contig 21210 bp, 20 predicted proteins | sample MGYA00245781_ERZ724031 | MGnify/ENA primary metagenome ERZ724031 (study PRJEB28704, sample SAMN03018317) | fermentation metagenome | biome: anthropogenic terrestrial biome; feature: soil; material... | reverse complement strand
GAGGTGGTTTTAATTTTAGAATTATGGCAGGATTAATGTGAGAATTCACAACAAATAAGCGCCACAAACTGAATGAACAGCTTCCCCTCGAAGTTCTCTTCAGATGCCACTGCCATTCGCCTCATGTTAAGACGTTCCTTAAGATTGCCAAAGGCTTTCTCTATGGTATCCTTGGAACGGTAGACTTCCAGGGCTTTAACGGGATCCTTGATTCCGTTGGACATCAGCACGAAATAACCATAATCCTTTTCTACAGCGCGGATTGCATCTTCCTTCGGTTCAAGTTTCATACCTCGGATCGGCGTTTCGCTTATGGCATAATACTTCGCATACTGCTTTTCATGTTCGGGGGTGCGGTGTCCCGACAAAAGCTCATCCTCCAGACTATCTAGCAGACGATTGAACCTGTTCTTCTCATCCGTAGCCCGTTGGTCATTGTAATAGAAGTGGACATATATCCTGCGTTTGCCACTAATAGTTTCCTTGCTCCGTGGCTTTTCCTCGGTATAATCCCATTCCATCGTGAAAGTCATGATGTATAAACCAGTCTTGGAATTAAAGTTTGCCCTACTTACGAAATCTCCGCGTATCTCATCCAGTTTCATGCGAATAAACTTGAGGGATTTCTTGACCCCTATGAGAAACTTATGATGGTTCTTAAAAAGCCCGTTTATGTTTGCTTCACTATAGAAGCCCCGGTCCATGACTAGGCTGACCTTGGCCATCTGCAGGAAATCAATATCCTTAAGCAGGTTATGTACGGTTTTTACATCCGTGATATTGCCCGCCAGTTTTCTGTAATATACGGGCAGCCCCGATTCCTCGCCGTACAATAGCGCAAGGCTCAGTTGGGGAAGGGGATCCCCTTCTTTGTTCTTTCCATATTTAGCTTGCTTGAGCAACTGCGAATAGGATGAAATCGTAGTGGTGTCAAAGGCAAGATATTCCTTTTCGGAACGCCTAGCCGCCTGCCTCGCAAAGAAATCCATCTTACCCTTTTCAGTAATGCACCCAAGCAGTTCGCTGCTGCGTTGGGAAGAAATATCTCTGCCATAAGGGTGTTCATGGGTAGCTGACCATCTTCGAAAACGATACAGCGGGCAGTTTTCCTCAAGTACCAGAAAGTAGGCCAATGACAGGATTTCACGATATCTGTCAGGAAAACAGGCTTTTAAATCCTGGGTGACACCTATCTTTTCACTGATGGCATCCAAGAGATAAGTTGCTCCGTAAAAGGTCCTGCGGCATTCCAGCGCAGGCACGGGCCCCCGCTTCACGGCAGCCTTGGCTGCATCAAGCTCCATCTGCAATTGATATTTTTTATTCGGCACAAATTGGCCGTCAACATTTTTGCCGATGTAGTTACGCTTGTGGGTACCGCGCTTTTTAACAGGATCCCAATAAGGACAGTCCTCATATACGTATTCAACACCATTAATGACCTGTGTCCCACGTCTCATGGCTAATCCCCCCATAGATATATTTTATACCTATGCAAGGGATTAATCTAGTTTTAATACTAGTTATATTCGGGATTCTGTGATTACCTAGCTATAAATTTACGGGACTTCAGGATTTAAGTAATAAACCACCTCCAACTGCTAAATCTGCAGCTTTTGTACTAAGGATTATTGATAATTACGAAAATCTAGTTGGGAAATCGGTTTATAATTTAAGCATAAATGAATTACTTGAAATGTTTGCAACTTTTAGAAATTCTTCTAGAAAAAGCGGGAATAAAAATAAAAGTATTTTGAAAACATATATTGATTTTTATATTGGTAAAAGCAATGTTTCTCATATAGAAAACAAGGCAAAATACATTGATGTTAAGGATTTTGTTCATCGTGAAGTAATGCTAAATAAGCATCCTTCAAAAGAAGCACTTAAAAATTATACTGATAAACTTTACAATGAACAAGATCAATTACTTTTATGGTTACCTTTCATTGGGGTGAGGGGTAGAACTGTTGATGAAGGGGCCTTTGAAGAAATAATTAATCTTACCATTGATGATGTTTTTCCTAATGAACATAGACTTATCTTAAGACAAAATGACGGTAAAAATAGGGAGTTAAATGATGTTGAAGATTTTATCTTTGATCTAATTAAGGAAACATTCGCACAACAACATTATGTTGAGAATAATGGAGAAATAACTAATAACCCAAGAATTCCTGATCCCAGACGAACTAAAATTAATAATGATGGTGAGTTTAGTAGATATGTTTTCAGGATCCCAGGGAAAAACAAATATGCAAAATTCAATACAACATTATTAAATGCCAGACAGAACATGATTCAAAAGATGATTGATAATCCATATATCACGTATACTTCAGTATTTGAAGCAGGAATGATTCAACTGGCAATGAAGATCTATGAAGAAAAAGGTCAGCCTAAAAAACAAGATTTTATAGATATTTGTGATCGGTTTAATTATGGTGAGGATGGTCAATACTGGTTTAACATAAATACCCTTTTTAAAGATTACAAGGAGTTGGTTTCAGAAGATTTGATACTAACTGACGAGGAACGTTATTTGCTTACCCAACTAACGTCTCAAATACCTGAATCAAACATAGAGAACACTGAAACAGAAGAAGAACTTTTGGCGTTAATTAATTCTGCAGTTGGAAATGCAAGTATTGAAATTAGGCAAGCTCTTGTTAAAATAAGGCGAGCTAACCGGAAAACAATTGACGGTTTGAAAAGTATATACAATAATTCCTGCCAGATTTGCGAAACCTATTTTTCTCAAACGCATGGAGTGGAAGTCGTAGAAGCTCATCACATAGAATACTTTTCTCAATCTTTAAATCACCATCCTACAAATATAGTTATTGTTTGCCCAAATCATCACCGGCTTTTACATAAAGGAAACGCCACATTTGATCGTAAACTGAAGGAATTCATTTACGATAATGGCTATAAAGAGAGATTGAAACTTAATAGACATTTGTAAGGTGATGTCAATGGGGACGGGGCTTCTATCACAAGGAATAGTTCCGGTTAGGCTAATAATCGGTAGTTCATGTAATGGAATGTTTTAGCAATAATGGGAAGTTAGATAGACCGTTATATCTAGCGCTATCAAAATGATTGCGGTAGATTGGCACCCTACTCTCAATAGGATTGATTAACGGTTTATGGTATTCTAAAACATTATTATTATTAGGAGGGTCAAAATGGAAGACATAATACGCTTATATAAAGATAGGATTAGAATTTTTTTAATCATATATTTCTTTTCTGAAGAGTTTCATGACTCAACTAATCTGAATTTGGTGCGTGTTTTATATACTGAGACTAGAATACAAAAGATTGATTTTCTGCTTAGAAATCCAGATTACTTTGCACTTGAGCTGCTCAATTTGCTTCCTACAAAAAAACATGACAGGAATCAAATCAAAAATGTTATTATTGATATTTTCAAAAATAGAGAACCTGAAATCAGAAGGCTTGAAATGGAAAAGTTCTTCTTCGGAGCCTATGAGGATATAGATGATGTAATTGCATTTTTAGAAAGCTATGGTTTCATTGTTTTTAAGAGCAAAAGAAATATTGAGTTAAATGTTATCGACAAACAATATTATGTTACCAAATATGCTAAAGAAAAAACTGATAAGGTTCTATCAGAAATGGACTCGCTAAAATGGTATATTGATCGCTGTGAACAAATTAAGCAGTATTTAGGTGATTATACTGGCACACAACTTAAAAATATGCAATATGAAGAAGAAACTTATAGAAACACGTCCTATAAAGAGTTTATAGCCAATGTACAAGAAAAGGTGAAAACCATTTTTAAAAGGGAGTTTGGTGAAAATTTATGAAAAAATTAATTTCCGAACTCAAGAAAGAACTTGAGATAAGAGATTTAGTCATTGGTGACACTGAATTAAATGAAATATTAGAGCGTAACGAATATGTAGCAGAACTTCCAATTGCTACGGGAAAAAGGATTTTATTGGAAGAATTAAGGTTTACAGGGACCAAAAATAATGGTGATAAAATTGATTATATCCAAAAATTTGCTTCTGGAATTAATATAATAATTGCAGATAATCTAACAGGTAAGTCGAGTGTATTTAAGGTTGTTAAATTTGCCCTAACAGGTAGGGACAGTTTGAAATCAGACATATCTTCTTGGATTAAAACAATTATGCTTGGCTTTAGTATTGCAGCTAAAAGTTATACAATTTGTATTGACAAAACATCTTCTCGAATGTCCAGCACTCTGTATAGCACTGCTATTGACCAAGTTAATATCGAATATGATGATAATGTTATTTTTCAATCTAACACAAAAAGCGATTATGAGGTGCAAATTCAAGATTTCTTCTTTAATCAGTTTTCGTATTATCCATTGAGTTGGACTCAAAAAGATTCTGCGAAAGATAGCATAGAGCTAAGAGAGGCAAAAGCGAGCTGGAGCACTTACTTCAAATCAATTTACCTTGAATCAAAAGACACAAATTCTTTCTATGGAAATCAAGGTTCAAAGACATTTCAAATACTCTTAGGCCTGAAATATACGAAAACCATTAATAAGTTAATGATAAAACGAGATTTCATAAAAAACTCATTAGCTAAAAAAGATGGAGGAGATAACATATCATTAGTTAAGAAAGAAGATTTATTAAATGAGTTGAAGAAAATTGAAGTAGGCCTTGATGCTATCCGTACAAATTCGGATTATGTCAAATTTCAATCATTGAAAGAATTACAAAACAGTCTTTTTATGGACATTCAAGCATCTTCTATGATATTTAGTTCTAGCAATAATCGACATTATCAACTCCTTGCGGAATTGGATAATAGCCGCAGTGCTCGTGATAGCCTTACCAAAGAGAAAGATGGGCTAGAAAAAGAAGTAACTAAAATAACAAGAAAAATTAATGACTTAAAAGAATACTTGGAATCCGGGTATTTTTTCTCAAATCTAACAATCAAAATGTGTCCCTCGTGTAATCATGAAATAGATATGTCACTCACCAATGAAGAACACGAATGCAATTTATGTCACAAACCTGTTGTTTCTGAAATTGAGAATAAGGAGCAGTTTTCTGAAAGACTAAAGCAATTAACAGAGACAAAAATAATTCTAGAAATCAAGATAAATGAAATAGAGGAAAAAATTAGTACTTTGCAAAAAAGCATTAGTGGTCTTGAAAAAAAAAACTAGATATTGAAAAAACTATTCAAAATAATGACTATGCTGAATTATCCCAAAAGAGCGCACAGATAAACAAACAACTCAATGAGTTAAATGACAAATTAAAGCAGTCTACTGAAAGAGAAAATGAACTCATTTCTCAAAAAGCCATTCTTAATTATAGATTAAGCTTACAAGAGGTAGATAGTGACGACAATGTTGGTAAGCTAAATAAGAAGCTAGAAGTGCTTGAAATATCTATAGATTATTTTATTAACAAGCGTTTTGAGGAAAGCAAACCAGTTTTAACGTCATTAGAAGATTTGATGTTGAATGAAATCCATGCTTTTGGATTGCCTTCAATAACCAAGATCCATATTGATAAGCTTTTTAATATTGAATATACACAGAATGGAACAAGAATAAAGTTTGAAGACATAGCTGAGGGTGAGCAATTGCGCGTTAAGTTGGCATTTTATCTTAGTATTATTCAACTTGATATTCAAAAGAATTATGGTAAGCATCCCAGACTTCTAATGATTGACAGCCCCGCTAAGGAAGAAGGGGATAACAAATATTTAGAAGGATTAAAGGCTGTGCTCGCAGATATAGAAAATAGATATGCAGACAAGTTGCAAATATTAATCGGAACTGCTGAACGTAATCTGAGTGATATTGTAAGAAGTCAATTTGTCTATGAGGCTGATCAATATGTGTTTTGATATTGCGATTTTAGATACATATAAAACAAAAAATCAAGCAGAAAAATTAAACTTTTGGGAGGGGCAACTCCCTTTATGCAATTTTGAAAAACAAAACTCAAGACAATTGGTCAGCTTTATCCACCAAATTATTGCAGATTCACAAGAAGCAATTTATTCAAAATGTCAAGCAATCGACTTTTCTATTAGGATGTTTTTAGCCGACATTTTAAAAGATAGAAATATCTTGGATATACTTTTGGACTCATGGGAACCAACCAGCGATATCCACCTTGAAACGTTAAGAATTAAGCGACTTGCATTGTTATATCCTTATGATACTGATATTCAGTCTGTTTTAAATGAACTGGCACAAAGTGATTCGCTGGTATCAACAGAAAGTAACTATCAATTAGGCTTGATAAATTTATTTGTTGCAAGGGAAAAAAGATCAATTGATGAAGTAGTAGAAGTTCTAAGAATTGCATATGTTCATTTTGATGTAGCTTCCAAAGAGGAAAACAGAATAGATGCAAGCTTATTTAAGATTATTACAAATTCGATTATTTACATTTTCTGTAATAATTGGTTGGAGTTTGATAAATGCATTAAAGAGTTAGAGCGTCTGATTTTCATTCAGCGAATATATAGCTGGAACCCTGATGTAGTTACACTGCATCGTGCAATATACTCTAAATTGTATAATGCAAAATTGATAATTAAAAAAGACACAAAAAACTGGTTGAATTATAAAGCTGAGTTTGATCAACTTTGTATGGAATTTTTTAATATCCAAAATCAATCTGTAAAATCAGATTTATTTTCTATGGAAATTGAGCATGGTATATCCGATAATTTAATAACAAAAGTGATCGAGCCTGTCTTTAAAACGAATTTCCATAGTGTTTTGTGCAAAATAGATTGTTTACTAAATGACGATAGTATTGAGGAAAATCAAGCTGAATTCCTAATATATTTGAAAGATGTTATTCAACAACAATCAGAAACAGAAATAAGTGAATATGATTTTTTTAATCAGAGCATCATAAGAACTTTTCCGCATTTACCAGAAAGTAAAAGCAGGATATTTTATGATGCTATAAAAGATTCTAATCTACAGATAATTTCCAATATATTGGATCAACTCACGAATAGCAATGGATATGATAAGTTATTTGAACGTATAATGTACGCCTGTGTAACACTGCAAGGAACGAGACATTACTATGGTTCAGAGGAAAATATTCGGAACAAATTTATTGCACAATTATTAGAGGCTTCTGGCTTTCGCACAAAAGATCAGACACAGTGGGGGCTTTCAAATAAAGGCATATCCGATGGAGAGATTGATGTTCAAATTGTTGATGACAAGGGAACCGCCTATTCTATTATTGAAGGACTTATTCTCAAATCATTAGATACCACCTACCTAAATCTCCACTTAGATAAAATTTTCAAATATGACACAACAGGGCTAGAATATATATTTATTGTAAGCTATGTTGCAGTTGCGGATTTTTCTTCATTTTGGAATAAATATCGTGAACATATAAGAAATCATGACTTTCAATATCCTTTGGATGCTTTCGAGGAAAATGTTTATAAAGAAAATTATTCTGAAATAAAGACAGGACGATCTTACCATCAGAGGAATGGAACTATAGTTTATCTTTATCATATTTGTATAAAGATGCCCTAAGATGTGACTAGTGATTTAAGTATTTCGCGCCAGATTTGACACTCAGGCTGTTAAATCTCAAACGACGTAGGTGTCCAACCACACCGACATATACATACTTCCCGTTATGTTTATAACTGACTAACTCTGTCGCGTTGCGAACTGCCCATTATCCATATTACAATCAAATGTAAGCGGTGGAACACATACCGTATGGTCTAAAAACAGCTCCACTGGTTTGGCGTGGAGCTGTTTTTAATAAAACCCTTCTCGTGCAATTTTTTTGATGTAATTATACTGTTTCCGTATCAGCTTTTTGAATTCCCCATCGGATAGCTCATTAAACCGGCCTATCCCTTCTTCGTAAAGACATTCATAAATCAGTTCACAGTAATCGTCATCCTCACGGTGTGCCTTCTTGTAACGCTGCTCCAGTTCATGCGGAAAATCCAGGCTGTAGGCTATACTGTCGATCTTCCCGTCCAGGTATTCCTTGGTCATGTTCATTAAAAAGTCAATATTAGGCTGTTTCATCTCTGGGTTCATCCTTCTCTTCAGCTTGTGTTCCGGCATTTTGCATCCTGCATTCAAGTTGCACTTTCTCGGACCATGGCAGATATTCACCCAGAACCGGATGGTTGGGTTTAAAATCCAGGTTGGGCAGCCGGCGGAAGATATATTCGAGATATTTGTAAGCATCCAGGTTGTTGGCGCTTGCCGTCCCTACGATGCTGAATATGATGGCGGAAGCTTCGGCTCCCTCCACCGAGTCGGAAAAAAGGGAGTTCTTTCTTGTTATAGCCACGGGCTTGACCGCTATTTCCGATAAATTATTGGACAAGGGAATTCTTCCGTCCAGCAAGAAGTTGGTGAAGTATTTTTTGTGGTTCAGGGTATAATTTAAGGCTTTCCGCAGATTCTCCTGCCGGGTCCTTGTCGTTTCCGCCCACGCGAAAAAGGCCTCCAGTACAGGGACGCTGTACATAAGCCGGTTCTTTTTCCTCTCCGCCGGGGACAATTCCTTCCATTTCCGTTCCAACCGGAAAAGTTTATCACAATAGGCTCGTCCGATCGCTCCACCGGAACCGGGGATCTCCTTTTTCCCGGAGTCCAGGGGGATGGCTTCCAGATAATATCGCCGCAAGTGGCTATAACAGAGGCAGCGGGTGATGCCTTCCACTTTTTCATAGCCCTCGTAAGCGTCGCTGACGTGAAAACCATGAAATCCTGCCAGGAATTTCTTGGCATGGTCTCCCGCGCGTGTTCGTGTGTATTCATAGAGAATAACGGGCGGTCCTTCGCAACTGCCGCTCCGGTGGATCCAAATGTAGGATTTGCTCGAAGCCTTCTTCCCAGGCTCACGGTTGACCTGCCAGGTAGTTTCATCACTCATGATGATGCCGCATTTCAGCAATTGGCCGTGCATCCGGTCATACAGCGGTTTCAGCCAATACTGGGCACAGCGTATGACCCAGTTGGCCATGGTATCTCTTTTCAGGACCGCACCCATCCTTTGAATATCCCGTTGTTGCCGGTATAAGGGTACCGAGAGTACATATTTCTGATACATAATCCAAGCTGCGCTGGAGGGGGAGGCGATGGAGTGCGACAATACAGGAGCCGGTACCGGCGCGCCGTATATGGCATCGTAGGGATTCGCCTCGCTCTTCCCGCATTCCACACATTTGTACACATATTGGATATAGTCTTTCATAACCAGCTTGGCCGGGATATATTCCAGCTCAGAGCGTACTTTTTTCTTGCCAATAACCTTCAGTTCACTGGCGCAGATCCCACACACAGTTTCTTCCGGGTTCAGAACACACTCCACGGTCTCTCTGGAAAGTCCTGCCGTCAGTTTCTCACGATCACCTTTTTTGCGTACGGGTCTTTTGTGTTCCTTGATGGAAATGACGCTCGCATAGGGCAAAGAGAAGTTATCTGCGTCTTCTTCACCGAACAGGGAAGCTTGTCCTTGTGTTGGCGGCGTTTTTTCACTGGAAGCGCCGAACCGCTGCTTGGCGGCCTGTAGAACAGCCTGCGTGAGGGCTTCGACATTATGTTCCAGCCGGTCAATCTTCTCTTGCAGTTTTTGGTTTTCGTTTTCAAGTTGTCTGATGCGCTGATCTTTTTCGTCGACAGTCTGCATGGCGGCCTTCTTCCCGGTGGATTTGTTACTTCCATTATACCAGAAAATTGGCATTTTTGTCAGCATTTCAGGGCGTTTTCAGTAAATGATGCCGGCAGTGTCAATCCTGTCGGGGTACGCTTTTTTCTGGTCTACCTGTAGTCCTGCCAAGAGCCACTCCAGTTGACGCTTGGTGATGTCCCGCACTTCGCCCTGATTCTTTGGCCACTGGAATTTCATCTCGTCGGCAAGTGCTTTGGTAACCAGGATAAAGCCGTTACCATCCCAGCGTAAGGCCCGCAAGGCATTGCGGCGTTTATTACAGAACAAAAAGACGCTTGTTCCCGCATGGGGATCCAGGTTGAATTTCAATGCCACCAAGGAGGCCAGTCCGTTTTGCTGCTTGCGAAAATCCGTGGCTCCCAGAGCAAGGTAAATATGGTCCGCCTTATCGGCGATATGCTGCATCATAATTCCTGCAGAACCTTCATTAGCCCTGCCAGTGCGGCCGGATTGAAACTACCGGGAACTGTTACCCGGATGCTTTTGAAGAAGATCTGGAAGTCGGAAGTGAATACTGGATTCTGCCTTGCTGCATCATCAGGTGAAAGGATGGGGGTGATATCGGCAAAACTCGTTTCTTCACCTGTTTTTTGTTTTTCGCGCACCCGGCGGTTCCAATAATTGTACTGGGATTTGCTCACACCATTCTTTTTACACCATTCTCCGATCGTCATGCCGGTTTGGATGCGTTCTCTTATTCTTTGCTCCCAGAGCTGCAGCTTTTCAGCTGTGGATTTCACTTTAAAACCTCCCCTCTGTTCTCTTGCTCTTAATCTATCAGAGGGGAGGTCGCTTTTCACGACGGTATTTGTTCCACCGCTTACCAATCAAATAAATGAACAAGAGGACATAGTGTTGATTGATTATGTCCTTTTTTTATATATAAACCACAATTAAAAGCCGTTTGCTTTATTATCCCGATAAAGCAGGCGGCTTTTTTTGCGTGAAAGGAGGAATTTCAGGTGCCAAAAGTAATTGCCATTGCCAACCAGAAAGGTGGCACGGGCAAAACGACCACAACAGTCAATCTGGGTATCGGCCTTGTGATGCAGGGTAAAAAGGTGCTTTTAGTGGATGCGGACGCACAAGGCAACCTAACGGATTCGTTGGGCTTCCATGAACCGGACAATCTACCTGCTTCGCTGTCGAGCGTTTTAACCAAAAGCATGACAGAGGAACCGTATGAGCCTAATGAGGGCATCCTTCACCACGAAGAAGGCATTGAACTTATGCCGGGTAACATTGAGTTGTCAGCCATTGAGGTATCCCTCGTCAATACCATGAGCCGGGAAACGGTGCTGCGCAGCTATATCAATACCGTGAAAGACAAATATGATTATGTGCTGATTGATTGTATGCCCTCCCTGGGCATGATGACCATCAACGCCCTTGCCGCCGCGGACAGCGTAATTATTCCGGTTCAGGCCCATTATCTGCCCGCCAAAGGAATGACGCAGCTTTTACAGACCATAGCCAGGGTAAGACGACAAATCAATCCGAAGCTGACCATTGATGGCGTTCTGGTGACAATGGTGGATAACCGCACCAACTTTGCCAAGGACATTTCCTTTATCCTGCGCCGCGACTACGGCGACAAACTGCGCATTTTCCAAACGGAAATCCCCCTATCCATCCGTGCGGCTGAAACCAGCGCCAAAGGAAAGAGCATTTACCTTCACGACCCCCATGGTCTGGCGGCAAAAGCCTATGAAGCCTTTACAAAGGAGGTGGAGAACATTGGCGAAAAGCAGCGCAAGAGACAACATCAAGCTGACCTCAGTAGATGATCTGTTTACTACCGAGGAAAGCCGCGCCGAGCAGCAGCGCGAGAAGGTTATGGACATCCCCCTGTCGGAAATCAGTGATTTTCCCAACCACCCTTTTAAGGTGAGAGCGGATGAGGCCATGCTGGAAATGGCGGGCAGCGTAAAGCAATATGGTGTTTTAGTCCCTGGCCTTGTCCGACCAAAAGCGGACGGCGGCTATGAAATGGTGGCCGGACACCGGCGCAAAAAGGCAAGCGAGCTTGCGGGCAAGGATACCATGCCCTGCATTGTGCGAGAAATGGATGACGATGCCGCGACAATTATTATGGTTGACAGCAATCTGCAAAGGGAAAGCATCCTGCCGAGTGAGAAAGCCTTCGCCTATAAGATGAAGCTGGAAGCCATGAAACGGCAAGCAGGCAGACCAAGCAAAGAAAATGCGTCCCAAGTTGGGACACAAAAACGTTCTGACCAAATATTAGCTGAACAGAGCGGTGATAGCCGCAATCAAATTCAGCGTTATATTCGTCTCACTGAACTCATACCGCCTGTTCTTGAAATGGTGGACGAAAAGCAGATCGCATTTAATCCTGCTGTGGAAATCTCCTACTTGGCCGAAAAAGAACAGCAGGAACTTTACGACACCATGCAGTCAGAGGAATGCACTCCATCTTTGGCACAGGCGCAGCGGATGAAAAAGCTCAGTCAGGATGGCAGGCTGAATATGGATGTCATCTTCTCCATTCTTACTGAGGAGAAACCGAATCAAAAGGAAAAATTCAATATCCAAAGGGAGCGCATTGACCGCTTTTTTCCCAGTAGCTTTACCGAAAAACAGAAGGAGGACTTAATCGTTCAGTTGCTTGAAAGCTGGTACAAAAAGCGGCAGCGAGAGCAGGAGCGATAAATCTGTATTTGACCGCTACGTATGGCAATTCCCTCTCAAATGGATGAGAGTTTTTTTATGCCCTTTTTGAAAGGAGGTGCTTCCATGCATTTTACAGAAGGGCCTCTGCGCGCATACGAGCGCATAATGCAGGAAAAGCCGAAACATGACTCCGAACCTGCTAAAACGGTTCAAGATCGGGATTGTAAGCACTGCTTGCACTTTGACGAGCATCACCACAAATGCAGCAAGAAAAAGTGCGTGATATTTAATGAGTAATGAAGTGATTTCAACCCTGATCCGACGTGTCCATACGGGCGGCAAGCAGGCGCAGAAAGACGGCAATGGGCAGAATGTCGGAAAGAACAATAAGCAGAAAAGGCGGCCCCCCTTCTTTTTCGGCAAGTAAAACCGCTCCTAAAGCCTGAAAGGAGGAACAGAACAATTTGAAGCTACTCAAGAATCGGATATTTCTAAGCGCCCTTTGCCTAATCCTGGCGGCGGGCGTTTCGTTTTTTCTCCTGCCTCGCTTCTACGAAAGCAAAAGTGCAACGATCATGGTGCCAAGAGCGGCGCAGGACATTCCGGCAGGGACGGCAATCCAGGACAAACATCTTGTTGCAGCGGAAGTCGGAAGCTATGGCCTGCCGGAGGATGTCATCAACGACAAGTCCCTGATTATTGGGAAAATCGCGCAGACGGACATTACCAAGGGGGGCCTGTGGCTGGCGGAAACAATCTGCACCCTGCACCGGCCCTCCGTCGCGGCGCAGATGTGGCATCAATCCGTTTCGGATTTTGTGCGGGAGCTGCACATAGCGGAAAAACAAATCCATATCCTGCAAGCTCCGGGCGGTGAATTTGACGACAAAGTCTACCGGGACATGACCGGGCTCTCCTTTCCCTTTGAGCTGCCTTACGTCAAGCGGGCCAGCGAGCTGCAAAACGCCGGAACACCCTTGTATTTCCACCGTGACCGGGCCTGTCGGCATTACGGCAAGGTGTTGGAGCAAATTGCCGACAGAATCTGCGGAGGTGGGAAGCCATGAACAGCAGATTTTCCATCCATGATCTAATTTACCGCGCCAACAAACGGCGCTCCGACAGCGGAGAAAGCAATCTGGAAGCGCGGGACTACGGTGAGATTTTAGACAGGCTGCAGCGGATCATCGCTCAAAATCATTCCACGGAGCTAGCCCAGGTCCTGTACTCCCAAGAAGCCGAAGCAAAACTCAAAGACTTGATTATGCGCTACTTAAACAGTGAGCAGTTGGTGTCCAAAGACCTGCGTAACATTTCCGAGTTGGTGGACGCCGTGTATAACGACATGGCCGGTATGGGGCTGTTATCTCCCTACCTCCAGGACAGTAGCGTGGAGGAAATCAATGTCAACGGCTATGGCGGCGTTTGGGTGCTGTACAAAGACAAAAAGGTACGGCTTGCGGAAACCTTCGGAAACCCGGACGCTTGCGCCAACATCGTCCGCAAGATGAGCCGTTTCGGAAACGTCATCCTCGACGGTTCCAAGCCTGTCGGGGACAGCTATATTTCACGGGGCGTCCGCATGTCAGGGGCGATTGAGCCTTGTGTTGACCCGGATGCCGGAGCCATCGCCTCCATCCGAAAACAAAAGCCTTTTTATATCACAAGGCAAAACCTGATCCGCTGGGAGACGGCAACGGCTGAGGAATTGGATTTTCTTGTTCTATGTATCAATAACGGCATATCGCTGGCAATCGCGGGGGCCACAGGATCAGGGAAAACGGCAGACATGGGCTACATCCTTAGCTGCGTATCCCCTGAGAAGCGTATCGTCACCATTGAGGACACGCGGGAATTATCGCTGGCAAAGTACGATGAAAACGGCGTAATGCTCAATGATGTAGTTCATCTCCTAACAAAGGAAGCGCCGAATGAGATTACCATGCTGGATTTACTGAAACTCTCTCTGAGACTCCATCCCACCGTGCTTGTTCCCGCCGAAATGCGGGGAAAGGAAGCTATGGTGGTTCAGGAAGCCGGACGGACGGGGCATACGGTTATTAGCTCGTTGCACGCCAATAGCGCCAGATCCGCTTACGACCGAATTTTGACGATGTGTTTAGAAGCCGGAACCTCATTATCCGAGGGAAGGCTAATGAAAAACATCGTGGAAGCCTTCCCGGTCATGGTTTTCAAAATGCAGCTCCCGGACCATTCGAGAAAATATATGGAGATTTTTGAAGCCACCGGCGTACAGGACGGCGAAGTCACCGGCAACACCCTTTTCAAATATGTGGTGGATCACTATGAACGGGATAAGGCCGGGAGGATTACAAAGGTGGTTGGAAGCCACCGGCGTTTGGGGAACATATCCCCGGCCCTGGCCGAAAAGCTGCTGGTAGGCGGCGTCCCGCAAAAGGAAATCCGCCGCTTCGCGGAAGGAGGCCCCGCATGAACCCGATTCATCTACCCCTTATGCTTGTTTTTGTACTTGTAAGCCTAGCCCTCTTCCTCTGGTTGGGGCTTAATCCCTTTGCTGTGGAGCGGAACCCGCTGAAAAAACGCCGCCTCTATCTGGCAGGCGGGAAGCTGAAAACCGCCGAGCGGATCGCCATCCGGCTTTCCACCTTGTTCCGGCAGACCCGCTGCACGCGAAAGAAATTCCTGATCATGATGTTCGCTTCGGCGGCAGGCGGTTTTCTGGCCGGAATGCTGCTGTTTGGCAGCGGCGACCTGGCGGCGGTGATGGCGGTGTGTGTGCTTCCCACCCCGTACATCTACCTGACCATACAAAGCGCGGCAGCGGCGCGGGAGGAAATCGAGGGACTGGAAAACACGATGTCGGTGATTTCCAACGCTTACGCGGGCTGCGACGACATTGTCAAAGCGATGGAGCTTTATGTAGAGGAAAAAAACCGCTACATTCCCCTTCATCTGAGAACCCCCACCCCCTTTGACGAGTTTGTCTCCGAAATAAAGTTCATCAATCCGAACATAGAACATGGGTTGTACCGTTTAGGTGCCAAGATCACAAACCGGTACTTTGCGGAGTGGACCAAAATACTCATCCTGTGCCATCAGGACCGGCGGCTGAAATTTGCCTTGTTTCCGGTGGTCAAAGCCATGAACGACGCCAAATCCATGCAAGTGGAAAGCGACGGCATGATGGTGCGGGTCTGGCGGGACTATTTATTGACGGCGGGCCTGATGTTCTCCGTCATCCCCATGATGCGCTTTTCCAACACCGAGTGGTTTTCCATCCTGACCACAACCGCCATCGGCAAGCTGCTGGTTGTCCTCATGCTGCTGACCGCCCTGGCCACGGCATTTTATGTGCTGCGGGCGACAAAACCATCCAACAGATAAGGAGGTTCACCGTTGTTTTACCAAACCGTCATTTTCATCCTGCTGCTTGCGGCGGGATTTTTAATTTGCCGGGAGCTTTTGAAAATCCCCCAAGCAAGCATGAAGAAAAATCTAAAAAACCTGCAAACCAAAAAAGAGAAACCAGGCAAACGGCTAATAGATCGCTTTGTCATGCCCCTGGTCAGGCCGGTTTCCCGGTTGATCCGGCTTGACCCCGTACAGGAGGCAAGAATGGCGTCCATGCTGCGGCGCGGCGGGCTTGACCTCACACCCCAGGAATATCAGGCCAGGGCGCTCATCTGCGCCGCGTTCACCCTGCCGCTGCTTATCCCCCTTTTGTTGATCGGGGCAACAAACGTCGCGCCCGTTATTCTCATTTTCGCGGTGGTCGTGTATTTTCATTTCACCTCCGACCTCAAAGACCAATTAAAAGCGAAAAAGAACCGCATTGAGATGGAAATGCCAAGCTTCATCCGTTCCATCCTGTACAAGCTGGACGACATCAGGGGCAGCAATCAAACCGTGGTGCAGGTGGATTTGATCCAGATTTTTGAAGATTACCTGCGGGTGGCCAGCGATGTGTTTTATTCCGACATCTCCATCCTGGTCCTGGAAATGAAAGCGAAGGACATTGAAACCGCCCTGCGAAGCTTCAACGCGCGTCTGGGGCTGACGGATATTTCCTTTCTGACCAACGCCCTCATCGGCCTGCACCGGGGCGAGCATCAAGGGGAGGCCCTGGGCTACCTTGCCCGGGACATGGACATCAAAGCCAGGGAAGCCCTGAAGACAAAACTGAATAAATTGCCCGGCAGGGTCAAGATCGCTTCCATCCCTCTGGTGGCCGTGACCCTGGCCACCCTGTTATACGTCATCGGCTCCCACATGACCCAGGCAATGGGGGGCCTTTTTTAATGTGAAAACGGGGCAACCCTTTTCAAAAATACATTTTCAGGAGGTTAATACCCATGCAAACCATCAAAAACGCAGCCTCAATTACGGAAGAAAGGAGGACAGATCCCATGAGAAAGAGGATGGACAACACTCTTGTGAAAGCCGGAAACGTGCTGGCAAAGCGCGACGGCGACCAGATGACCGGCTGGCTGATCGTGGTGCTGGTTGTTGTCGTGGTAGGCGCAATATTCATGACCCTGTACCAAGGCTCCATCACCGACATCTGGAACAGCATCGTGGACAAAATCACCGGCCTTTTGAACTAATTGCAGCAAAAGGCAGCGGCGCGGGGGAAGCATTGCTTCCCCTTTCCCTTTGAAACCAAATCTAAAAAACAAACGGAGGTATTGATTATGATGACTGCTTTGAAAAACAAAATCAGAATGATGGGCCTGAAAGCCGGAAACGTGCTGGCAAGGCGCGACGGCGATCAAATGACCGGCTGGCTCATCGTGGTACTCATCGTCGTGGTAGTGGGCGCGGTGTTCATGACTCTGTATCAAGGTTCCATCACCACCATCTGGAACAGCATTGTCAGCAAAATTACCGGCTTGCTGAACTGATGAAAGTCGCCAAAGGCATATCCGCGGACGCGGGAGGTGCAACACCAATGAACAGCCAGCACCGGGGCATACGGGGGAGAGCTTCTCTCCCCCGGCCTTTTCAAAAGCTACTGAACAAAGAAGGCAGCAGCTATTTCGATCTGATCATCAAGACCCTGGTGGTAATTACGCTCATGGCTACGGTGATAAGCTTTTTGGGCGTTTTCACCACTTATTTGAATTTAAATCACATGTGTCGGCGTGTTGTGCGGGTGGTTGAGCTGGAGGGGCAGGTATCTAACGCCGCCTATGATGTGTTCTACCGGCTGAAGCAGCAAACTGGACTATCACCGGAGATGACTGTCGAGGATGTGGCGTATTGCGACGTCCAAGACCAGAAAATTCAATTGCGGGAGACCTTTACAGTCACGATGAAATACAGCCACGCCTTTGCAATTTTCAAACCATCCTTTGCCCCCCCCTGTTGAAATCCATATTCCGATGAAAGTAAGTATTGGCGGCATGTCGGAGAAATACTGGAAGCTCCCGGAATGAGAGCGCCGGAAAGGAGGAAAGCTGTGGGCCATCTCAAACGAATTATGAACAACCGGAAGGGCGACGTTTTTTTGTTTATCCTGCTCCTCGTCTTTTTCATCCTGACCCTTTCCGTAATGCTTATCGAATACTTCCGCATGGAAAGCCTCTACCAGCAAGTGGAGTACGTACTCCAACGCGGAGTAAACGTATCCGTGGAATACGCCATACGGGACGATTACCGCAGGGACGGCTATTCCCGGCTGGACAGCGCCCTGGCCGAAGAGATGCTGTACGCCTATTTGTACGAAAATATGGGGCTGGATTCTGAACTAAACAAGTATGCCGGGAATCAGTGGGTTTATCAGCTTGAGGTTGAGCGCATCGACGCCACCGACAGCCCGCCCGGCCTGACGCTGACCGGGACGCTGAAAACCCGCAGCGCCTTTAACTTTCTGAGCGGCACGATCCGGCTTCCCTTCACCATATCCAGCGTCAACATCCGCATTGAGGAAGGAGGTTCCCCATGATTAAAAAGCTCATCTTTACCATTCCACTTGTGCTTGTCTGCTGCCTGCTGCTGTCGGCCCAAGCCTTTGCTTTGTCAGAGAGCGACATTGCAATCAATGTCGCTTCCCCCATAGACAGCCTTGCCAGTGAAAGCGGAGTGGTTGCCGTGGAGCAGTTTCCGACCCAAATCTCTATCAATGCCACGGCCAAAACCGGCGTGCTCACCGAGGTCCGGCTAGAGTACGGAGAACAAAGCCAAGCGATAACCCCAAACTACACATTGACGATTGAAAATAAAGAGGCTTGCGGTCCCTGCACCGTCACCGTCCAAACGGATCAGGGAGCTGTTCTTGTCGTTACGGCCAATGTGGTCTTTCAAGTCCGGGCGACCTATGACACCCGATACCGCACCATCGGCATGAACGTGAAAGAAATCTACGAGAATGAAAAGTTGATAAAGTCCTTCCCGGAGCTGCAGCGCATCGACCTTGTAAACGCCAACACCGTGGCCGACCATGAACAGGCGCGGATCGCCGGGTGGATCGGCAAACACGACGGCGGCACCTACACGCTGAAAGGAAGCCTGGTGGTGGAAATCCACAATATTTCAACGGGTAAAATCTACGGAACCTATGACACGGGCACGGATTTTGAACCGCTGACCGCCCGTTTCGACTGGACGCCCCAAACTCTGATTGCCTTTGAAACCATGGGCAATACGGCGCTGTCCTATCAGGCCCCGGTGAAAATTGATGTGGAAGCGACCTGGTGCGACGAAAGCAAGCAGGAGATTTTCGGGAAGCTCAACGCCCAAGACAAAGGAGTGCCGGAGCTGCTTTACCCTTATCAGACCGCCGCCGTCACCTTCCATAAGGACGACATCAAGCTGTCCCGCAACTATCAATACATGGGGCTGGAATGGGATTATACCCCGGAAACAAAAAAATTTACCGACGGAGAAAGCAAAACACAGACGGAAATTACCCAGAAAATCCATTATCAAATCCCTGCCGCCCACTTCTATTTTAAGTTCAAAGCATGTGACGGGAACGACCTGTCGGTTGCCATCCGCGCCCCGGCCACAGTGAACCGGGGCGACGATTATTCCTTTACCGTCATTTACATGAACAGCGGAAAGAGTCCCGCCTATGACGTGCCCCTTAAAGGTACGACGGACGGCGTTCTGATAGAGGAAATTCCTGCTGTGCAGGACTTCCAGCCCAATACAAGCCAAACCTATGTTGTCAAACGAACCGCCAACACCGCCGCCGGTGAAATCCATTTGTGGGCCAACATCGGCGTGCCGGAGGGCTTCCATGACGGCAATCTCAGCAACAATACCGCTACGGCGGTGATCAAAATCGTTGACCCCGCGCCCGGCGACAATCCCGGCCAGCCGGATGACCCGGACAATCCCAGCAACCCCGGCAATCCCCCGGACGAACCACCCGGCCTGAAGGAATCCTGCGACCTGTCGGCAAGCATCCTGGCCCCGCCCACGGTTTACGAGCATGAGGGTTACAGCTTTACCGTGAGCTTTGCCAATCATTCCGATATGGACCTGAAAGCTGTCCCCTTGAAGGGGAAAAGCAATGAAAATACGCTGTCGCAAATACCGAAAACGGCTGACTTCAAGCCGCAGGAAACCAAATCCTTTACTGTCACGGGTACGGCAGGGAATGCGGGCGAGATATACCGTCTGTGGGCCAATATCACAGCACCAAATGGATTGACAGATGAAAATCCAATCAACAACACCGCGATTTCAAGCATCACGGTAGTGGAAAAACCTGCTGACAGCCTGGATAATCCGCCGAACCCCGATAACCCTGATAATCCCGAGGAACCCGGCAATCCAGACAACCCGGACAATCCGAATAATCCTGATAACCCGGATAATCTGTCGTGCGACGTATGGGTGAACCTGTCGTCTCCGCCCACGGCTTACGAACAGGAGGAATACAGCTTTACCATATACTTTGCCAACTCCACCGGCAAGGCATTGACTGATGTGGGCCTGAATGTCACCATCGACGGCCAGGCGGTCCCCGCCGTGCCCGCCACGGCCAATTTCAAAGCCTATGAAAAGAAATCCTTCCTTGTCACCGGCACGGCAGGCGAAAAAGGGACAATCATCCGGCTTGCGGCACAGGTATCGCCACCCGTGGATTATACGGATACCAACATGAGCAACAACCAGGCAGCGGCAAAGATCGCGGTGTTGGAGCGTCCCTATGACCTGGACGTGCAGCGCATTACGCCCGACCGGTATAAAGAAAACCAAACGGTAATCAGCACCATCCGGGTATCCAACAAAGGAAGCATGGACTTTACACCCGGACAGAGAGTTTCCGTGCTGTTTCAGATCCCGGAGCTTTCGCTTAAAAAGCGTGTGGATGCGGTAGTCATGGAGCAGAATACCTGGAATACCGTGTCAGTCAGATGGGATACTCCGAGCGTCCAGACAGATAAAAACATTACCCTGATTGCCACCATCAACCCCGATGAGATTTTGGATAATGAAACCTCCACCGCCAACAACACCTATGCCCAACAGTCCGTCATTAAAAACGTAACCTATGAGGAACCGGCGGAAAGCCGGGCGCTGCCCGATCCGCCCCAAAGAAATGAACAGCCCAGGGTGACATGGTGGGAGCAACGGTATGAAAACGGGCAGTTTGTATGGCGGCAGTATTACGCCGAATTACGGGTAAATGCCGCGCTGGACTATGACACCAAAGCCAAAGGCTATCTCAAATCGGGCTATGGCTATGCCATCCGCGTCACGGCCACTGTGAACACCAACTACGACCGGCCGGAGCTGATTACCGCCCCGCAGACGGCGGAGGTCTATTTGCCCGAACACCGCTATGAAACCGCCATCCCTCTGGTAAAGGAAGGCGGGCAATTTGTTTTCCGGGAGAATCCCGCCTCTCCCTTCC
>ENA-UOOM01001585-UOOM01001585.1-fermentation-metagenome-genome-assembly--contig:-NODE-1585-length-21221-cov-9.198620_pt1 | contig 21221 bp, 15 predicted proteins | sample MGYA00245781_ERZ724031 | MGnify/ENA primary metagenome ERZ724031 (study PRJEB28704, sample SAMN03018317) | fermentation metagenome | biome: anthropogenic terrestrial biome; feature: soil; material... | reverse complement strand
GCCATCCTTAAAATATCCTATATAGGTTATCTCAGTCAAGATATTCCGGTTTCAGGAAAGAATAACGTGAGCGTTATCTTACAGGAAGACACCAAAATACTCCAAGAAGTAATAGTGGTCGGTTACGGAACCCAAAGAAAAGAAACTTTGACCGGCTCCGTATCTGCTATCAGTGCAAAGGATATAGTTACTACAAAAAACGAAAATGCACAAAATTTGATCACTGGTAAGATTCCCGGTGTTCGCGTAGTTCAAAAGTCTTCCGAACCGGGTGCTTTCAATAATAATTTTGACATTAGAGGTTTAGGTAGTCCGTTGATTGTTATCGACGGAATTCCCAGAGCTAACACAGATTTCCAACGGTTAGATCCGAATGATATAGAATCTATTTCCGTTTTAAAAGATGCTTCAGCGGCTATTTATGGAGTTCGTGCTGCAAATGGCGTCGTATTGGTAACCACTAAAAAAGGTACTGTTCAGAAAAGCGAACTCACATACAATGGGTCTTTCACTTGGCAAATTCCCTCAGGATTGCCCTCTACGGTTGACGCAATAGACTACATGACTCTGCGCAATGAAAGAGCGATGCATAATTTAAACGGCGGTACGCCTCTTTTTCATGAAGAAGATTTTGAGGCCTACCGGTCAGGAAAAAAGATATCCACCGATTGGTATCCTTTTGTTTTCGCTCCTTCCGCTGCACAAACCATGCATAATTTAAGCGCTACGGGAGGAAACGAGAAAATCAAATACTATGCCGGCATCGGATATCAATATCAGAATGGTTTTTTTAAATCAAATGATCTGAATTACCGAAAATATAATATCCGTTCGAATATTACGGCAAAAATAACCGACCGATTAACATTTGATGCTAATATAAATTTGATTATGGATGAACAGAAACGTCCCTATGAAGATTCTTTCCGCATTATACGCAGTTTTTGGAGACAAGGGCCCCACATTCCCGCTTATGCCAACAACGATCCGGGCAGGCCATATCATGGCGAAATAGAAGGTGATAACCCGATATCCTTTATGGATGCCGACATAGTAGGATCCAAAAAGTATAATAACAAATGGATACAACCGGCTTTGAGCATAACGTATGAAATTCCGGGGATAGAAGGGCTTACCGCAAAAACTCTATTAAGCTACGATTATACAACTCTTGATGCTAATGAGTATCAAAAACAATATAATCAATACAGGTATGATGAATCTTCGAAGACGTTCCAAACATTCAGCAGACAACAAAACAATTTGAGAAGAGCAACATACATGGACTCTCAACTACTCACTCAAACCAGCCTGAATTATAAACGGAGATTCAACGATAAACACAACGTAGAAAGCATATTGGTTTGGGAAACCCAAAAGAAAGAAGGGGACACTTTTGAAGCTTCCAGAAATCTTATATTTCAGTATCCTTACCTGTTTGCAGGTTTTTCGGAAGATCAGATAGGGAGCATGAATCCCGATGAATTGTACGAATATACAAATCTTGCGCTAGCCGGAAGACTTAAATATGATTATGCCGATAAGTATTTTGCGGAATTTCTCTTCAGAAATGACGGGTCGTCAAAATTTTCCCAGAGAAAACGTTGGGGGTTCTTTCCCGGCATTTCGGGAGCTTGGCGTATTTCCGAAGAAAATTTCTTTAAAAATGCGCTTCCTTTCATACAACAATTAAAATTACGCGCCTCTTACGGAGTAACCGGAGATGACAGTGCCGTAGCTTACCAGTATTTAACTGGTTATATTTATCGTTCCGGCGGAGACAGGAGAAATTTCACCGATGGATACGTATTTGGAGGAAATTTTTACGGGAGTACGGTAAATACAGGCATTCCGAATCCTGATTTGACGTGGTTTACAGCGAAAACGTTTGATATAGGTATTGATTTCTCAGCTTGGAACGGCCTTCTGGGAGTGACGGTTGATTATTTTTCACGCAAACGTGACGGCTTATTAGCAAAACGCGACGGCGGTATCCCCACAGTGGTAGGCGCAGCCCTACCCGAAGAGAATATCAATAGTGATTTAACGTACGGCACCGATATGGAGATTTCTCATCGAAACAGAATTTCAGATTTTAATTACGGCTTAAAAGGAATATTTTCCATAACAAGGATAAAAAGATCGCATGTCGAATCTTCTCCTTACGGAAATTCTTGGAGCAATTGGAAAGGTAATCAAAATGACCGTATCCAAGGACAACATTGGGGATATGAAGGAGCCGGACGGTTCGAATCTTGGGAACAAATATGGAACAGCCCAACCTATATCAGTCGTGGAACAATTATCGGAGATTATATTTATGAAGATTGGAACGGCGATGGCGAAATTAATGATAATGACAAACATCCTATCAGATTTAATCAAACACCTTGGGTTAATTTCAGTTTGGTGGGAGATGCGAGTTATAAAGGTTTTGACCTGAATTTCCTCTTGCAGGGATCGGCCTTGGGCTCTTTGGAGTATGGAGAGCAGCTTCGTGAACCGATGTGGGGGAATGACAATTCGGGAGCGATGGAACAATTTATGAATCGTTGGCACCCGCAAGATCCCTTGGCAGATCCGTATGATCCCGCAACCCAATGGGTATCCGGTCATTTTGCTTATACAGGCACATTGCCGGATGCAGGTTCTTCTTTTAATGTTGAAAACGCTAGCTATCTTCGTTTAAAATCCATTGAATTAGGCTATAACCTTCCTATTACGCTCCTATCAAAGACAGGCGTCTCAAACTTACGCGTATATGTCAACGGATATAATTTACTAACTCTTACTAAAGTAAAATATGTTGATCCGGAACATCCCAACGACTCGTGGGGATATCTTTATCCATTAAACAAGACTGTTTCCGTAGGAATGAACATTACTTTTTAAAATTTATGAATATGAAAATCAACTATTTTTTATATATAATATTACTGATAGGCGGTATATCAATCGCATGTTCGGATTATTTGGACGTTCCGCCTAAAAATCTCATTACAGACGATGTGGTATTTCAAAATTCGGCCTCAACGCTGACGTATCTTTCTCGAATGTACAGTCAAATGCCTTTTGAAGATTTTAAATATTCTCCGGCGCGGCAGTTCTTTGATGATTGGTTAGTCACTCCCGGTACGAATGAAGGATCATCCATCGGGCGCGATGCGGGTGCCGCAATGACTTCTGAAGGATGGGCACGCAATGGAGCCTATTGGACGCGTGCATTCGAATTATTGCGCGATGCGAATCGTTTATTGGAAGCCCTTCCGAAATACAAAAATAATTTTTCCGAAATAGAATATAATTATTTTGTCGGTGAAGGATATTTCACCAGAGCTATGGTTTTCTATGCACTTGCAAAACGATACGGAGGCGTTCCGCTGATAACGTCGGTACTAAATTATCCTGAAAAGCCTGTTTCCGAGCTTGAAGTACCCCGTTCCAGCGAAGAAGAAACATGGAATCAGGTGCTTTCGGATTTTGACTTGGCTATACAAAACCTGCCTACTCAAAGTTCTCAGAAAGGAACAGCAAATAAATATGTAGCTTTGAGCTTCAAATCCGAAGCAATGCTATATGCCGGTTCCGTAGCAAGATACAATAAAATAACTGGATTTGGAGAAAAAACCAACGTAAGGGTAATAGGGTTCGATCCCAATACGGCTTCCGAAGCTTCCATCAAATATTTTAAAGAGGCATACAACGCAGCAATGGAAGTAGTTAAATCTGGAAAATATTCACTATATAAGAAAAAATGGGCGCCCAACGATAAAGAAGCGCAATACCAGAATATGGTGGATATGTTTTTTGATGAAGAAAGCCCGGAGAATATATTGATTAAAGAATATTCGTATCCGGATTTGACTCATGGATATGATTCCTATAATATACCGCGTCAATTGATGGGTGGAAACGGATATTCCGCCGGAAATTGTCCGACATTGGATTTCGTGGAACTCTTTGATGGTATCGAGAAAAATCCCGACGGAACTATCAAGGTTTTAAATGACCAAGGAAAATATTTATTATTCGATAACGTAACGGATATCTTCAAAAATGCAGAACCACGCTTAAAAGCGAACGTTATTCTGCCGGGTGAGATTTTCAAAGGCGAGGTTATCGAAATCAGAAGAGGAGTCTATACCGGTGACACTTCGAACGGTATCTCTCCTTTAAGAGTGGTAAATGGAGGCTCTCCCGACTACTCCATATCAGGCCCTGAAAACTATAATCAGGTGGATGCTTACACCTCAAAAGGCGATTTTTCCCAAAAACAGCTCTTCCTGTCGAGAGATGGTTCCAACCATGAGGTTGTTACATTACCCAATGGTACACAAATGAATGCAGGAGGAAAAAGCGGTCCATTCACGGCCGACAGAACAGGAGCCGTTACCGGTTTTACGATTCGCAAATGGCTGAATCCTAATACGCCTCAATCATTAGTGTTGGAAGCGCGTTCCGAACAACATTTTATTTTAATGAGATTAGCAGAAGTAATCTTGAATTTGGCAGAAGCAACTTCGGAACTGACACTTGCCGGTCAACCGACTCCTGACGGCTCTGACGATCAGATTATTATAAGTCAAGTTATCAGTCAAATACGAGAACGAGCCGGAGCAGATCCTTTAAAAGCAACCGACATTCTCAGCGGGGAAAAAGGCTTGCAACTCATTCGAAAAGAACGAAGAAAAGAATTGGGCTTCGAAAATAAAATACTTTGGGATATTCGGCGTTGGAGAACTCAACATTCTGATCCTCTTAATGGGACAACTCAACAAGACGGAGCTTATTATAGAGGACTATATCCGTTTTATTCTTCCCAAACGGATAAATATTTCTTTGATGCGGGTATTGAAGAGTCAAGAATGCGCTTCCGTTTCATGGAACAGGATTACTATTTCATGATTCCTTCCGATCAGGTTTCCAAGAGTCCTGTAATTGATCAACAACCTGGTCGCTAAAAGGAATAGCAATTAATATTAAATAAAAAACGAATATGAAAAAAAGGTTATATTATATAGTGTACGTTGCAATGGCAATAATTTCTTTAAACTCCTGTTCGATAGACAACTATGACTGGCCGGAAGAAACCTTAAAAGGCAGGGTTGTGGATGCAGCTACAGGAGACCTTGTTTTAACCGATCAGGGAAGCGAAGGTATCAGAATCAGATTAAAAGAATTAAGTTGGAAAGGAACCGCGGCACCCGAAAATTTTGATTTTTGGTGTATGAAAGAAGGAATATTCCAAAATACTAAAATATTTAAGGGGCATTATAATGTCCGCATTGACGGAGCCTTTATTCCGTTACTTCGATTGAACAATCAAGGTGATACGATTGCCGATGAAACGAAGTATATAGATATTAACGGAGTAACGGAAGTTGAATTTCAAGTACAACCGTTTTTAAAATTGGAATGGATGGGGCAACCAACCGTAAAAGACGGGAAAATTACAGCCTCTTTTATTGTAAATCGGGGAGTCAGTCCTCAAGATTTTAAGGAGAAAATAGAACCTATGGGCAATTATAGCGATGAATTTCTAAATATCACGGATGTTCGTCTTTTCGTAAGCCAGGTGCCCTATGTAGGTTATCGGGAATGGGATAATAGATATTCGGTACAAATAGACTATCCCGGAAATACATTTGAGGAATCGCTCGGAAAACCAATAACAATCACCTCTAATGGAAGTATTCCTGCCGGAAGGACGATTTTTATCCGTGCAGCAGCAAGGATAAATTATGCAACGGAAGGAGTAAAAAGGCACAATTACAATGAAGCTTTAAGAGTAGATATTCCAAGTAATAAATAATAAATAATGAATAAGGGCATCCTTTAAAGTATGCTCTTATTCATTTATTCAACCGATAAAAAATGAAATACAAACACGACATTCTTTTTATTTTTCCCTTTCTTTTTTTGTTATTCTCTTGCGGCGTAACGAATCATAAAATCAGCAGTACTGAAAGAGAAAAAACCGTCTTTCAAACATCTTCACAGTGGAAACCGACAATAGATGTCAGGGCAGATGCAGCTATTATCTACGGAGCAAACGACCGGACAAATATAAGTTTTGCCGAAAGAGTGAAATCCTGGCGGGACAGAGGATATGCCACTCATTTTATGACAGGCATTGCATGGGGCGAATATCAAGACTATTTTACCGGTGAATGGGATGGTAAAAGGCATCTCGATGAAGGACAAGTCACCCGTCAAGGAGATACGATATGGCACGGCCACATGGTACCCTATATTGTGCCTTCCGACAATTTTATTCGATACATGAAAGAAGAGCATATTAAAAAAGTAATCGACGCAGGGATTGATGCCATTTATTTGGAGGAGCCAGAATTTTGGGCCCGTGCAGGTTATAGCGAAGCTTTTAAGAAAGAATGGAAAAATTATTACGGTTTTGACTGGAGGCCGCAACACGAATCTCCCGAAAACACATTTCTATCCAACAAATTAAAATACCATTTATATTATAAAGCCTTAGATGAATGTTTTTCCTTTGCCAAGGAATATGGAAAAAGCAAAGGAATGGACGTGCGCTGTTATGTCCCCACCCATTCATTGGTAAATTACTCGCAATGGCAAATAGTCAGTCCCGAGGCAAGCCTGGCATCGCTTCCTTCCGTTGATGGGTACATAGCACAAGTATGGACGGGTACATCTCGTGAGCCGAACTATTATAATGGAGTCGCCAAAGAACGTGTGTTTGAAACTGCCTTTTTGGAGTATGGATCAATGGAATCGATGACCGCCCCAACCGGGCGTAAAATGTTTTTTTTAACCGATCCGATTGAAGATTGGCCTCGTGATTGGGGAGATTATAAAAAGAATTATCAAGCTACTTTCTCAGCACAATTGCTTTATCCCAACATAGCCGATTACGAAGTTATGCCATGGCCTGAACGTATTTATGAAGGGTTATACAAAAAACCGGACAGTGAAGTGAAAGAAAGAATTCCCAAGCACTATTCCACCCAAATGCAGATAATGATCAATTCGTTAAATTCCATGCCTCTATCCGATAATGAAGTAGACGGCACGCACGGAATTGCAGTACTGATGTCGAACTCGTTGATGTTCCAACGCTTCCCTACCCACGAAGGATACGAAGACCCTCAGTTATCGAACTTTTACGGACAAGCATTGCCTTTTCTGAAAAGAGGCGTTCCAGTAAAGATTCTTCATATAGAAAACGTTTCCTATCCGGAAACATGGAAAGGCCTTAAAGTCTTAATTATGTCGTACTCGAATATGAAACCCCTCTCTTCCGCATCTCATAAATATATCGCCGAGTGGGTAAAATCAGGCGGAACCCTTGTCTATTGTGGAAAAGACGACGATCCATTTCAAACAGTCCGCGAATGGTGGAATACGGGAGACACATTATACGATAGGCCTTCCGACCAATTGTTCCAACAACTGAGTATGCCATCTTTTGCACCGGAAGCTGAGTACAGCTACGGTAAAGGAAATGTAGTAGTTATTCGTAAAGATCCCAAGGAATTTGTGTTAGAAAAAAATAACGATGACCGATTGGTTACTACGGTAAAAAATATATTTGAAAAAAAGGGAAATCCTCTTCGCTTCAAAAATTATTTCACGCTCACGAGGGGAGTGTACGAAATCGTCTCTGTCTTGGACGAAAGCGTCAACAACGATCCATATACATTACAAGGAGTATTTATCGATCTTTTTGACCCACAATTGCCGGTTCTCCGGGAAAAAGTAGTTTATCCGGGAGAACAATCTTTCCTACTAAACCTTAGTCGAGTGGATAATTCGAAGCGTCCTCAAGTGCTGGCTTCGGCGTCACGGATATACAATGAAAAAGTTTCACGCAATCAATACTCTTTTCTTACAAAAAGTCCGATAAATACAACGAATGTTATGCGAGTCTTACTCCCAGTGCAGCCAAAGGAATGTAACATCTCCGATAACAGCCGCAATAAATTGACGGATTTCGAATGGAGTTGGGATGAAACAAGTAAAACGGTTCTTTTGACTTTCGAAAATAATCCCGAAGGAATAGAGGCCGAATTCAAATGGTAACGCTAAATCAATGACATAAAGAATAATAAAAAGAGATTTGCTTATTATGAGAGGAAGTCATATATTAGCAGTCTTTTTTATTCTTTATGTCTTTAAAATTTAGTTGATACGTCCAATATGAGAATAATCATTTGCTTTCTATTTTTACTATGTGCTGTTAATCCTTCTACCGGATGTGGTTCGCCGCGTGAAAAAAAGGTGTCCGGAACCGTTCATCAGCAGCCGGCCGTTGTTGCCGACTCGATATTGGATAGGATACTGGAGTTGTATGCCGTTCCGCAGCATGGTTTGCTGACGGAAACCTATCCGGTAAACCCGAATCATCAGGTAGATTACCTGGCCGACGGCGCGGCTCAAAAGCAAAAGCAGGAGGTGTCGTTTTTGTGGCCGTATTCGGGCGTGATATCCGGGGTGGTGTCGTTGTATAAGGAGACAAAGGACTCAACGTATTTGTCACTGCTCGAAGGACGGTTGCTCCCGGGGCTGGATAAGTATTTCGACGCGTCGCGGCAACCGGCGGCTTATCAATCGTATCCGGTTTTCGCGGGACATAGCGACCGTTTCTACGACGACAACGTGTGGCTGGCGTTGGATTTCTGCTCGCTCTATGAATCGACGGACAATACAACGTATCTCGATAAAGCATTGCTTTTATACGAGTTCATCTACAGCGGATGGGACGATAAACTCGGCGGCGGCATCTATTGGTGCGAACAAAAGAAGGAAAGCAAAAATACCTGTTCGAACGCTCCCGGCGCGGTGCTTTGCGCTCGCTTATTTACGATTACCGGCGACAGCGTGTATTTGCATCGAGCCATCGACACCTACCAATGGACAAAGCAACACCTGCTCGATCCCTCGGATCACGTGTATTGGGATAATATTAGTTTGACCGATGACATCAGCAAACACAAATATACCTACAACAGCGGACAAATGATCGAGGCGGGGGTTTTGTTGTACCGGGCAACCCGAGACACAACCTTCCTCCGCGATGCGCAGCAAACGGCTGAAGGTTCTTTCAAACATTTCGCAAGCAACAGGCCGACAACCGACGGCGAACAATTATTTTATCCGTCGTCGCCATGGTTCAACACCATCCTGTTCAGGGGACTGAAAGCATTGTATGCGGAAGATGGAAATGAAGCATACGTTTCGCTGATGCGCGATAATGCCTATTACGCCCTGAATCATAGCCGGGACGAAAACGGATTATTCGGCAACTCGTGGAACAAGCCTTCCGATAACCGCTTCAAATGGTTATTGGACAATGCGTGCATGATAGAACTTTTTTCGGAGTTCTCCTCGCTCAATCAAAAATAAGTATCGATTTTTTTTTATCTTTGCAGCAACGACTATCAATAAGCATGCGAGAGTCGCCACCCGAAGCGCGGCTCTTGTTTATGACTAAAATTCAATATTAAAACAACATGACAACTCGAAGAGATTTTCTTAAGAAAGGCGGTATAGGACTTGCCGCATTAGCAGTACAACCCTCGATGGTTTTTTCCTCCACCGGCGCCATCCGGCAAAACGGAGGATTCGTATCGAAGCGTCCGGCAGCCAAAAGCCGTCATTTCACCTCACAATCCGTCGAAAAAGCCATTCAACGCGTATCCTCCAAAATAAAAGATCCGAAATTGAAATGGATGTTCGGGAACTGTTTTCCGAACACCTTGGACACCACAGTCAACTATTCCGTTAAAAACGGGAAGCCCGACACCTTCGTGATTACCGGCGACATCGAAGCCATGTGGCTGCGCGACTCCTCGGCCCAGGTATGGCCTTACGTTCCTTTGACAAAAGACGATGCGCCGTTGAAACGATTGATTGCCGGCGTCATCCGCCGTCAAACCCAATGCATTCTCATCGACCCGTATGCCAACGCTTTCTATGCCGATGGAAAGGCCGGAGGCGGCGAATGGATGTCCGACAAGACCGATATGAAACCGGAACTTCACGAACGCAAGTGGGAAATCGACTCGCTCTGCTACCCTATCCGGCTGGCTTATCATTACTGGAAAACCACCGGCGACACGTCGGTATTCGATGCGGACTGGAAACGAGCGATGGCCCTCGTGGTGAAAACGTTTAAAGAACAACAACGCAAAGACGGATTAGGTCCCTACAGCTTCCTGCGCGTGACCGACCGGGCATTGGACACCGTCCCCAACGACGGATACGGACACCCGGTGAATCCGGTGGGATTGATCGTCTCGACCTTCCGCCCTTCGGATGATGCCAGCACATTCGGATTCCTGGTTCCTTCGAACCTTTTCGCCGTAACCTCCCTCAGGGAAGTGGCCGAACTATCGGAAAAGGTGACGCAAGATAAGAGTTTCTCCCTGGTTTGTACCGCTTTGGCCGACGAAGTGCAACAGGCCATCGAAACGTATGCCATCACCACGCATCCCAAATACGGACGGGTATATGCTTTCGAGGTCGACGGTTTCGGTAACACGTATTTCATGGACGACGCCAACGTGCCGAGCCTGCTGGCCCTTCCTTATCTGGGAGCGGTCGATAAAAACGACGAGGTATATCAAAACACGCGCCGGTTGGTGTTGAGCGGGGACAATCCGTACTTCTTCAAAGGAACTGCCGGCGAAGGTATCGGCGGCCCGCATATCGGCTATGACATGATTTGGCCGATGAGCATTATCATGCGCGCCATGACAAGTAGCGACGACAAGGAAATCGCTCATTGCCTGCAAATGCTCCGCGACACCGACGGCGATACGGGCTTTATGCACGAATCGTTCCACAAGGACAATCCTAAAAAGTTCACCCGCACCTGGTTTGCTTGGGTGAATACGCTTTTTGGTGAATTGATTCTGAAACTCGATAACGAAAACAAATTGCATTTGCTGCCTGCATAAGACATTAGCAAATTAGCAGATTAGTAAATTAGCAGATTAGCAGATTAGCAAATTAGCAGATTAGCAAATTAAGTCAAAGGTCTAAAGACTGGAGACCGGCGACATTAGACTTTTAGACATTAGACAATTAGACAATAAAATGAAACTGACAAAAATTTTCTTTTTACTCTGGATTGCAGCCGCTACCTCCGCTATGGCACAAACCACCCACGAACCGGTGGACTATGTGAGCATATTGGTAGGGACTCAATCGAAATTCGAGCTATCGACGGGTAATACTTATCCGGCAATAGCCGTTCCGTGGGGAATGAACTTCTGGACTCCTCAAACCGGAAATATGGGCGACGGATGGCAATACCGCTATGATGCCGATAAGATAAAAGGATTTAAACAAACGCATCAACCTAGTCCTTGGATGAACGATTACGGACAGTTTTCCATCATGCCCATGACCGGCAAGATGGAGTTCGATCAGGAAAAACGGGCCAGTTGGTTTTCGCACAAGGCCGAGGTCGCACGCCCTTATTACTACAGCGTGTATCTGGCCGACTATGACGTGACCACCGAGATTACGCCCACGGAACGTGCGGCTATCTTCCGGTTCACCTTTCCCGAAACCGAGCAGGCCATCGTTCTGGTCGATGCGTTCGATAGAGGTTCGGCCGTGGAAATCATACCGCAAAAAAATTCCGTTATCGGTTACACGACGCGCAACAGCGGAGGGGTGCCCGAAAACTTCAAAAACTATTTCGTCATGGTATTCGATAAACCTTTCGCCGAAAATCATGCGGTAAAAAGCGGAAAAACGGAGGTCAACGCTCTTAAAGCCGAAGACAAGCACGCCGGGGCATTCGTTTCGTTCCGCACCGGCCGGGGCGAACAAATAACCGCGCGCGTCGCTTCGTCGTTTATCAGTTACGAACAGGCATGGCAGAATCTCAAAGAGGTCGAAAACAAAGATTTCGAAACGGTGAGAACAGCCGGCCGCGCCGCTTGGAACGAAGTGCTGGGTAAGATTGAGGTGGAAGGCGCCACGCTCGACGAAAAACGCACGTTCTATTCCACGCTCTATCGTTCGACCCTCTTCCCGAGGAAGCTTTACGAGATAAACGCCAAAGGGGAGGTCGTGCATTACAGTCCCTATAATGGCCAGGTATTGCCCGGCTACATGTATACCGACACGGGATTCTGGGACACGTTCCGCGCACTTTTCCCTCTATTGAATCTGGTCTATCCGTCCATCAATGTAGAAATACAGGAAGGACTGGCGAATGCTTACAAAGAGAGCGGCTTCCTTCCCGAATGGGCCAGCCCGGGACACCGCGGCATCATGGTCGGCAACAATTCGGCCTCGGTCGTCGCCGACGCTTATCTGAAAGGGTTACGCGGATACGATATCGAAACATTATACGAAGCCGTACTGCACGGCACGAAAAACGTGCATCCCAAGGTTTCGGCTACCGGACGCCTCGGACACGAATATTACAATACGCTCGGCTATGTGCCTTACGACGTGAAGATCAACGAAAACGCCGCGCGTACCCTCGAATATGCCTACGACGACTGGTCGATTTACAGACTTGCCAAAGCGTTGAACCGCCCGAAGGAAGAAATAGATCTCTTCGCCAAACGTTCGCAGAATTACCGCAACCTATATTCGCCCGAGCACAAACTGATGCGCGGCCGCAACAAAGACGGCTCGTTCCAATCGCCTTTCAGCCCCACCAAATGGGGCGACGCCTTTACCGAAGGCAATAGCTGGCACTACACCTGGTCGGTGTTTCACGACCCGCAAGGGCTCATCGACCTGATGGGCGGCAAGCGCGAGTTTGTACACATGCTGGATTCGGTGTTTCTTATGCCTCCGGTTTTCGATGACAGTTATTACGGCGGCGTGATTCATGAAATACGCGAAATGCAAATCATGAACATGGGGCAATACGCCCACGGCAACCAGCCCGTACAGCACATGATTTACCTGTACAACTACGCAGGCGAGCCCTGGAAGGCGCAGTATTGGTTGCGCGAGGTGATGCACAAGCTCTACTCGCCGAATCCCGACGGCTATTGCGGGGATGAGGACAACGGCCAGACCTCGGCTTGGTATGTGTTCTCGGCGCTGGGTTTCTATCCGGTATGCCCGGGCAGCAACGAGTATGTAATCGGATCGCCGCTGTTCAACAAAATGACGGTGCATCTCGAAAACGGCAATAAAATTGAAATCAATGCCGGCAATAACGACTTTTCACGCCGCTATATTTCCGATTTGAAGCTGAACGGAAAATCGTATTCGAAGAACTTCTTTACCCACGAAGACTTAACCAAGGGGGCAAAGATCGATATCCGCATGTCGGAATCGCCGAATAAAAACAGAGGCACTCAAAAAGCCGATTTCCCCTATTCGTTCTCAAACGAGAACCGCTAAAGGGAAAAATGACAGCTTCTTCCGGGCGAGGACATCCGTGCAAATGGATGTCCTCGCTTGCTTTTATAAGCGGGAACGATAAAACTTTGTTAAAAAAACAGCATCTTCCCAAAATAACGCATTTTTCCTCTTGTTTTTATTGGAAATATCAAAAAGACCCGCTATATTTGCTATGTTTTTGTTGAAAATCAACAGAAGAAACGCAAGTAAGCAGATGTTTCTTCCGGCAAAGCTTCAGGTAGAGCGAAAAAGTTCATTTGCATACCGGATGAGCCTCAGATGAAGTGAGAAGATGAATTTTTGTTTCAGATGAGCCTCGGATGATATCAAAAGCTTAAGTTTTATTACAGATGAGGCTCAGCCAACGCGAAAAGCTTAATTTTTATTACAGACGAGCCTCAGACGAGGTAAAAAGTTTCCGGATCACATCAGCCGAGCCTCAGCCGACATAAAAATTAAAAATATCACGCCTGACAATCCTCCATCCTATCTTAAAAACTACTTTTTTAAACCTGCCGGGCCTCAGCCGGTAAACATCGTTTTACTTCCAAGACCAGACGAGCCTCAGCTCTCTACACAATGATTCCATTATGCTCATCCGAGACTCATCCGCGCCTGAATCGAAAGGGAAAAATTCTCCTTAACGATAAGGATATAATCATAAAAAGGATGTATCATTTTAAAATTAATCAGACATGAATGAACTTGAAAGTGTAAGACAGAGTGCTCTCCAAAACATGGAGTTTGTCACAATGGAACGTGAAACAGTGGTTGATATCGAAGCCACTGCCGTGGAAATACTCACCGCCGATGCTCCCCTGAAAAAGTATGTGGTGGATGTCAAAAACGGTATTGATCCGCTCGAAGCGGCAACAAAAAACCCGAGGAAAGACCCCAAAAACAAGATTATCAACGAAAAAGATGAACGCCGGGATAAAGCCATCAGCCGTTTCGGAAGGCGGCTCTATTATTTCGAACTCTCGGAAGATCCCGACGAGCGTGCGGCATTCGAAACTCTCGAACCGCTGTGGATTCAACATCGCGACATCTTGTCGATGAATAAGAAAAACCAAACCGGGTCGACCGACAATTTTATAAACGACCTCAAGAAAGAACCGTTCGCTTCGGCTGTCACCACCTTGACCATGTCGCCGGAACAGAATGCTATCGAAGAAACGAACAATGACTTCCGCGCCTCCGAAAGCGACAAACGTTCGGTCAAGACCACCCATGAGAATGTCAAAGCCAAAGATTTGCGCAAAACACTTGAATCGGCGAACAACAACCTTTGCGAATATGTGTATGTCATGGCCAAAGCATATCCCGACAATGCACAGTGGAACAAACTGCTCACCGTTATCAATGTAATCCGCAAACGTTATTCCGAATTGCTTGTCCATCGCCAAGCTCACAGTAAAAAGAAACCGGATAAAACGGACGATAAATAAGTATTTTCACCGGGAGGGCTCCGAGTTAAACGGGCCTTCCCGTTAATGCGACCACAGAATATTGATTCTTAGAAACTGTTTGGAATTTTCCGAATGATCTGATTTTGTTTATTCTTTATTTTATATCTTTGTCTGAACAATATAGGAGAAAATCAGTATGGCTATTAAAAAGAAAACAACGGAAAAGGCAATTTCCTTTCCCAAAAAAACAGCCCCGAAAGGAAGCTTTAAAACCGGTGCCGATGTCATCCGGGAACTGGAAGAACAAGGCATCAAACTGGGACAGGGGCCGAAATCGAAATTAGAATTGTTTTGGGAATCGATACCTGATGGAGCGATTGAAATTGTAGATATGGACGCGATCCTGCAATAATCTTATGCAGTATTACTTAGACACAAATATTTTAGTCTTTTTTCTGTCAAAGCAATTTGACGAAATAGACCGCAATGTACAGGCCATTCTTAGAGATTATGCGTCTATTTTGCATGCGAGCAATATTGCTGTACAGGAACTACTTCTTTTGTACCGTATCGGGAAGTTCAAATCTAAATTTTATAAATCCGAAATTGATTTGATAAATGGCATAAAGAAAGCGAATATACGCATTGTCTATTTTAATGAATATCACCTCGACGCCTATGCATCGTTGCAAATAGAAGACGGGCATAAGGATATGAACGACCATGCCATTATCGCACAAGCCATCTCGGACAGGATACCGCTCATCTCTTCCGATCACGAGTTTGGGTACTATACCGGACAGGGATTGGATTTTATATTCAACCAACGATAAATGTCCTTAACGATTCTCCGTCGCCGGTCGCTGCTCTGCGGCAACCGAAGGAATAGTATGCAATCGCAAATCCGCATAAATTTCGTCCGTCGATTTCGTGCGAATGAACCATTTATCTTTATCAAACAGCCAGGTAACGGGAAGCACCGGCTTGAAGCGCCACGGTTTAAGTTCGACCGTAGCCACACCTTGCCCCACGATATCGAGTTCTTTGGCGGCAGCAAACGATAAATCGATGATCCGACTCCGATGTATCGGCCCGCGATCGGTCACTTTCACCACAACGGTTTTCTTATTCCTCGGATTTGTCACCTCGAGCAATGTCCCGAAAGGCAATGTGCGGTGTGCGCAAGTGAGGCTGTCTTTGTGGTAGGGCTCTCCGCTCGACGTCCGTCTTCCGTGAAAACGGGAAGCATAAAATGACGCCTTGCCCGAATCTTGTGCAAGGATTGCCAACGTACAAATAAGCGCCATAATGAAAGAATAAAATCGTTTCATAGTCCTTGTATATGACTTTACGAATTGCAAATTAACACATTTTCCCCGACAAAAACAAACCGATGGCCTTAAAATGCAGAATGCACAATGAAGAATGAATGATATTTGAAGTATAAATAACCAAAATAATTGATTATTTTTGCGGAAAACAAGTAAGTTATGAACGATGAAACTATAAAGCAAGAGGCCGATCCGTATCGTATTCCTCCGGCAACAAGAATCGGACACATTCATCTGAAAGTTTCCGATTTAAAACGGTCTCTTGAATTTTACTGCAATCTATTGGGGTTTGAACTCACCATGAGGTATGGTGCCGATGCGGCATTTATCTCGGCCGGAGGTTACCATCATCATATAGGATTGAATACGTGGGAGAGTAAGAATGCGCCTCCTGCGTCTCCTTATTCCGTGGGCCTGTACCACATGGCCATCCTCTACCCTACCCGTCGTGACCTTGCCGTTGCGGCAGACCGGCTTTTAAAAGCAGACTATCCGTTAACGGGAGCGTCCGATCATGGCGTGTCGGAGGCGATTTATCTGGATGACCCCGATGGAAACGGTGTGGAACTTTATTGGGACCGCCCCCGCGACCAATGGCCTAAAAAACCGGACGGATCTCTCGACATGTATACCCGCCGGCTCGATTTTCAAGGCTTGTTGAGCTTACTCTGATTTCATCCGAGGTGTGAGTATCCCGTTTAAATAGAATCGGGGGCATCGCCTTACGCAACGCCCCCGATAAAAAACTGCGACCCGATTATTTTTTCTTCGAAGTGATAATGATAACGCCGTTCTTGCCTTTATCCCCGAACTCTTTTGTGGCCTGAGGCACCTTCCAAACAGAGACCGATTCGATAGCATTCGCATCCAACGCATCCATTTCTTCGGCGCTTATCGTCTTTCCGTCCAGAATAACCAACGGACGTTTTTCAACCGGAATATTCTCCAACGACGGATTATCGGCGGACTGCCCCGTCACCACAAATTTATCCGGTGAATACTGTATCGTCGTCTTTAATTTGCCTTCCGGTTGCCCGGCTTCCTCTTTCGACGTCACTTTTTCCTTCGTCGTGTTATCCGTGCCCGCTTGTTTTTTAGAGGTTATGAGAACTACTCCGTTCTTCCCTTCTTCTCCATATTGTTCGACGGCGTATTGATTTTTCAATACCGATATCGACTCGATATCCTCGGGATTGATCGAAGAAATGTCTTTCACTTTTTCCCCATCCACGATATAAAGAGGATTATCAAGGGGACTCTTTTTATCTCTGGCAAGCAGGTGAATAGACGTAGGCATATCACCATAACCGATAACCTTAACACTATCGTCCGGCAGGTTTTTGTTTTTTTCCACTACCGGTTGCGCCTGTAACGAAGGCACGGAAAGAATCACGGCCGATAAAGCCAGCACAGGAACTCCTATGGCATACAGCCATTTCTTTTTGTTGTTTGATTTGTTTTTCATCATCATGTAAATACGTTTGTGCAAACCGCGCCGTTGAAAATTATTTGCCAGAGCAAATGTTTGTTCTCCCACGCTTTTGCGGATTAATAATAATTGATATTGTTTTGCATCGATGCCTTGAGTAAGTACCTGTTCGTCGGCCTGAAATTCATGCACGGCTTGGACCTCCCTTCGGAGCAACCATGAAAAAGGATTGAACCAAAACAGGCAAGTGAACAAGTCGGCCAAGAGTACGTCAGCCGAATGCCGCAGACGAACATGGGCTTCTTCGTGATAAATAACCGCTTGATGATCCGGCTGCCGGTCGTTGCGTGAAATCACCACATAGTTCATCCAACTGAAAGGTGAAACAGCTTGTTCGGTAATACACAATTGCGTTTTTCCTGCAAGCGGATGTTTCTCCGACCGCCGGATAATACGCATCAGGGCATAAAAGCCGATCAGAAACCGCATCACCGTCCATGCGCATCCGGCAACAAAAACAACCATGAATGCCGGAACCCAGGGAATGGCGGCCAACGGCTGAGCTGCTTTATTCTTTTGAAAGTCGATAGGGATTTGCTCCGTATCGAAACCATTCCTTTTCAATGTTTGCTCTTCCGAAACGGGCAAAAATCCGTAATCGAACAAGGGCAGGACACAGATCAGGAACATGATGATGAGTAACATCACCCGGTTTAATCGATAGAAGGTGTTCCGGCTTAAAAACAGTTTGTAAAAGCCATAGAACAGAGCCAGCAGGACGGAGGCACGCAACAAATAATACAAAAAGGCTTCCATCGGTCATGATTTTTTAGTGTCGGACTCTCCCACTTCATCGAGAAGTTTGCGCACTTCCTCTACCGAAAGCGCCTCTTCCTTAATCAGGGACGAAACAACACTCAAGTAGGAATTATCGAAATATTTTTTCACGACCTGCCTCAGTGTTTGGTTTTTATAATCGGTTTCTCCGACGAGGGAAAAATACCGGTACGTGGTCCCGAACGATTCGTGAGAGAGAAACCCCTTCTCTTCCAACGCCCGCACATAGGTCGATAACGTATTAAAATGGGGTTTCGGTTCGGGATGCATCTGTACGAGTTGCCGGACAAACAAAGGTCCGTTATCCCAAAAATAGCGCATGATTTCTTCTTCTTTTGCCGTTAAATCTTTCATATAAATTTTCATTTTATGATTTACACGACAAAGGTAACTATTATTTTTAGTTTAGCAACTATATAATATAGTTTTTCAACGATTCGTTTTAGTTAAAAATAAAAAAGACAAAAAATAAGATTATCAAGACGCCAAGAATACGATCACAACATCACTCCATTTATAATTTTTTGTCATTAAATATCTTTGAATGGTATTTTTTGTACCTTTGCCTCACGAGTTTGTGAAAAGTGCAAATAAACAGTCCATGGACAACGAGTTGGATTATAAGATCGAATTTGAAAAAGTTTATTGTTCCTATTATTCAAGAATGAAACGCTTTGCGCAAGAATACGTCCTTCACGAAGAAGATGCGGAGAATATCGTGCAAGACGTCTTTCTCGAATTATGGGAACACAAGGAAGTCCTTTCTACCTACGTTTATTCGTCGGGATTCTTATTCACCTCGGTCAAAAACCGTTGCATTGACTTTCTTCGCCGAAAAACCCGTTCGCTAAAAATCTCCTCTGAGCTCCAAGAAGAATATGCTTACACCCTTCAGATGAAACTACAGTCATTGGAAGCTTTTGAAGAGGAACTGTTTTCGAAACCGGATATAGAAGCAATCATCACGAATGCAGTCAATAACCTTCCCGATAAATGCCGGGAGATTTTCATTATGAATAAATTCCAGGGGAAAAAACAGCGAATCATTGCCGAAGAACTCGACATTTCCATTCACACGGTCGAAAGCCAGATGGCGATTGCTTACAAAAAACTCAAAGAAGATTTAAAAGATTTAGCGCCACTTTTTTTGTTCCTTTTTAGTATATAATATTTTGCCAATCCCCTTGTCTCCTGTCTAAGACTATCGGCGTTAGCCATTATCGCGCGCAGCGTTTGTCGCCGAAGGCATTATCGGGCGAATCTTCACGCTCTTCCGGTTTCTCTGTATGACTTTATTTTCATTTTTTTCTAAATTCTTTTAGCGGATTTTTCCAGTTCGTTCGTTTTATGAATATCAAAGATTAAAAAATGGAGGATCGAATACTAAAATATGTCCTTGGAGAACTCAATACTTCCGAAAAAGCGGCATTGAGAAAACAACTTGAAGCGGATAAGTCGTTGAAAGAAGAATTTATCCGTATACAAAACACCTATGCACTCACGCTGTTATCGGAACAGGCTATCAATAAACAAGAAGGACAAAAGCATTTCGATTGTTTCCTGCAACGGCTCAAACACCAGAAAAGACGAAGGATCATCAAGACAACATTACAATATGCGGCCATTGTTGCCCTTCTTATTGCGTCGACTGTTTTGGCAACACTTCATTTCTCAACTTCCGAAACACCTCCGCTAGCAATGAATAGCTTGCATGTCCCTGCCGGACAACGAGCCCAACTCACCTTAAGTGACGGCACGGTTGTTTGGCTTAATGCACAGTCGACCTTCACTTATCCCTCCCAATTCAAAAACAACAGCCGCGAAGTAAAAGTGATAGGAGAAGCATTTTTCGATGTCGCCAAGGATGCGAAGAAGCCTTTCATCGTTTCGTCTCAAAATATAAAAATGGAAGTATTGGGAACGCAATTCAACGTCTACAGTTATCCCGAAAATGAGTACATACAAACCGACTTGGTAGAAGGATCACTCAAGATCATACAAAGAGACAACGAGAAAAATACAACGATATTGAAACCGAATGAACAGATGATCATTCGGGATGGGAAAATGCATGTAAATGATATAACTGATTATGAGCATTTTCTTTGGAAAGAGGGGATTTATTGTTTTCAGAATGAACGGCTGATCGACATCCTAAAAAAACTCGAACTATATTATGATGTGGAAATCATCGTGAAAGATCCGGGAATCTTTAATGTTCGCTACACCGGAAAATTCCGTCAACGGGATGGTATCGATGAAATCCTGCGCATTATCCGGAAAGTGAAACCGTTTAAAATAAATAGAGACATCGAAAATAACAGAATCACCATAACAAAGTGACGGTAGAATAAGCAACCGATTAAAATATAATGTAGAACCCTTTAAAACATATTGCCTATGGTCAATGAAGAATAAGAGCAAAATCAAAAGAGCGATAAGCGCTGCCACGCCTATCGCCCGAAAAGCAAACACTCAGTATAGTATAGTATTTACTTAAAACAGTTACAAATATATGAAAATAAAATTTCTAATATCGCCTTTTCATTCAGAAAAAGACGCATTTAAACATTTACTTAGAATAATGAAAGTCGCTTTAATTTTTTTATTTATAGTATCCTTTCAGTTGGCGGCGAACAGTACAAAAGCACAAGATGCTGTTATAGAATTACAGAACAGCCAAATAACCGTCGGCCAATTGATCAACGAAATTGAAAAGCAAACGGACTACTTAGTCGTTTACAGTAATCGGGAATTAGATACATCGCGGAAAATAAATCTAAAACACAAATCCGACAAAGTATCGAATTATCTCCGACAAGCACTTCATGATACCGATATGGGATATGA
>ENA-UOOM01001582-UOOM01001582.1-fermentation-metagenome-genome-assembly--contig:-NODE-1582-length-21272-cov-4.336900_pt1 | contig 21272 bp, 17 predicted proteins | sample MGYA00245781_ERZ724031 | MGnify/ENA primary metagenome ERZ724031 (study PRJEB28704, sample SAMN03018317) | fermentation metagenome | biome: anthropogenic terrestrial biome; feature: soil; material... | reverse complement strand
GAATTTACTGATGTTTTTAGCAAGGCAGTAACCGGCCGCCCCAGCTGCCGCCGGTTTGGTAATCCTGCCACGGGGAAGGATCCTGCTCCGCATCCTGCAGAGTCCGAAAATCCCCTGTCTTCATTTGAAAGGATCGAATTTCCACTGCATCGGAAAACATCCGGCGCATCAGTTCCTCCATCACTTTTCTGGTGCGCTCCATTACAAAAAACATGATCTGCCCCCTTCTTGTTTTGATCCCCGCTCCGCAGCAGGAACGGAGATCCTACGGATTGAATCAAATATATCATAACATAACAGGTATGGAATTACCATTTTTTTCGTCATATTTCCTTGAAGTAATGGTACCCGATCCTAATATATCATGACATGACATATGAGCACGTGCAGGACCTATGTTGGTTCCTGATTTGCCTGCTGTCTGCCAAAACTCAGCAATTTTCTTCGGATACAAGCAGCCATCAGATAATCTCCAGTGCATCATCGTCCGGCAAAGGCGGAAATTTCTCTGCCGGGAGGGTTTGATACCAATATGCCACAGAAGAAATGTCATCCTGCAGGGGCAGATAACGGCCGCCGCTTCTCCAGCCCAATGCCTGAACCGTGACCCTGAGATCCGTTTCAAAACGAATGGGATCCGCAATATGCCAGCGGTACATGCCGAATCGGGTCTGGGAATTGTATACACCGTCCGGTCGGATCACCTGAGGCAATCCGGCATAGGCAGTCGAAAACTCTTCGTATTGATGAGTTGCCTTGTTTTCAAAATTATAGGATCCGCAAAAATAATCCTCCGTGCCGGTGCCACAAATGGTGGGATACGCACGGTCTTCGTCCAGGTAGAATTTGACTTCCCCTTCTCCCCACCAGCCGTTATTGTTGGAGCCCCAGCACATATAGACGCCTACATACTGCCCTTTCCCGTGAACTCCATCCAGAATGGTATAGACTTCTCTGTAGGGCAGAGGATTTACCCTGCGGAACCGGGCATGAAAATACAGTGCATCTACCGGTACCTCCGTCAGGCAGTAGTCAATCTGATAATAAATTGTGGATACCTCATCCGTCCGGTTCTCCAAAGTAATTCTGCATCCTTTCCGGAAGGGCATCTGCCAGTAGCAGTTGAAGGCACTGCCAGGATTTACACAGACTGCCAGGGAATTCACAGGCGCATAAACGCCCCACCCGCAGGCAAAAAAATCACCAATGGGACACTCCACAGACGGATTGTCCTGCCCGTCCCAGTATATGCGGAGAATCAAATGCCGTAAGTTTCCCACCGGAGTCAGCCAGATATGCTGAATACAGCCCGGTCCGTCTATCCCGGCCAGAGAAAAGGTACTGTGGGGCCTGATATGGATGAAAGGGTTTACCTTCCAACCCTTGCCCAGCTCCCGGGCCGGCGCTCCTGCCGTTCCGTCTGCCAGCTCACATCGGGCACCTCCGCCCTTTTCGCCGGTAAGGTTCTCCGGGCTGATGGACCTTGTTTTTGCGTTGGATGCCAGAAATAAATTGCTCATGTTGGTTCCGATTCCGTGAAACATCATGCGACTCCTCCTTATCCATACGAACACACGATTACAAATAAATTATAAAGGAATCGCCCGGAAAGTCAATGATATTCGGCACGCCGCCTGCCCCTCGCCAGATAAAACGCACAGCAGAGCAGAACGGCCAGCAGTACACCGCAGCTGTCGATCAGCATATCCCGAACCTGGCAGCTTCGCCCGGGAACAAACAACTGATGCAGTTCATCTGTTGCCGCATAGGCCATGCCGGCCGCCTGTGCCCTGAGACCTGTCCGCAAGCCGCTCCGGGGAGACGGTCTTCTGGAAGCCGGGCGGAATGCTGCAAAAAACAAAGCCCCCAAAACGGCAAATTCCAGAAAGTGTGCTGATTTTCTTACAAACAAATGCAAATCAAAACGATCCGTATTGATATTTAAAAATCCTGCCATTGATTCGATGATCTGTGTGATTCCCCCGCTCATCCGGGAAGAATCGTTCCCCGGCTGATGGGAGAAGGCAAAAATGATGCACATCCACAGAACAGGGAGAGTCCATACATACCTGGTGTTTTTCCTATCCGTTTGTTTCATTCCGTTTTTTTGATTTTCCTTTCAACTTAAAAAAAGGGCCTGCACTGTTGAAGATATCAACAGTGCATGTCCCATTGGCCCGATTGGATTGGAGTTACTCCCTGCGCAGGACTTTGGGCTCTTCCGGTTGATAGAACCAGATCCAGCATGCAGAAGCAGATGCCATGGTAGCAAGGAATGTCAGGAAACCAGCACATACGGTTGCGGCCTTCACGATGGACTTTTTCACGCTCTAACGCCTCCTTTCCACGGATTAAATTTTATTAAGAGAGAATCCATCCAGCAGATGACCCGGTGCATCACCGGGGTAATGCTGAGCGCCTGCCAAAGCATTCCCAGCTGTATGCAGACAAGGAACTGAAGTGCCATTTCCGAATCCGCTTTCAGATGAACCTCCCATAATATCGCAGTAAGCAGCTCTGCTGCCATTACAAAGAAGAAGGATGATTTTTTCAGCCGATACCGGGTATCCGGATTTTTGATCCTTTTGTTCGGACTGTCCGCCGGTGCATACCGATACAGGAAAACGAGAATCAAAGCAAGGGCTCCTCCTTGAAAAAGAAGAGCAGGCATCCGTGATGAAAAAAGCAGCACATACTTCACAAGAAGGGAAAGTCCTCCAAAGATCAGAACACTGAGTACCGCACAGCGATAGGGGGAAGTGGCGTGCACCCCTCCGGAAAATTGACGCAACAGGGCAGCTGTCAGTGACAGGACGAGAACCTCCGGCAACGATCCGGCCAGAATACCAAACAGAACAATCAGAAGAATGGTAAACAGGGTTTGCAAAAAATTCAGGGCACCATATTCCAGAACTTCCCGATGGTCCTGGTCCAGATTCAGAATAGCAGCTGTCTTCGATGCAATCGCCTTGCTGGTCTTTTCAATGATGGACATTTCAAACCGCCTTCTCCTGCAATTCCCTTATTTACTTATTTACATGTTTACATATATTCTCTTCGACACCGCTCATGAAATTCCTTCCACATAAAAGAAAAAACTATAAAAAATGATGAATTCTCACCATTTTTTATAGTTCCTCCTGCAAAATAAGGCCATCTTCCATCCGGCAATCATTTTTTGTACTTGCCGACAACCCGTCTGCCGATGGAATCATATAGAACCGGTGCCTTTTCCGCATCCTCCAGACGGTAACAGTTTCTGCCGTCCAGGATAATGGGAGTGCGCATCCGCTCCGCATACCCGGACAGACTGAAGTCTGCGATCTCCGGCCATTCCGTAAAGATGAAGCAGATATCCGTATCGTTCAGTGCTTCTTCCATGGATTCGCAATAGGTGATCCCGTCGGGGTAAAGCCTGCGGAAGGAGTCCATGCCGATGGGATCCCAGGCCCGGATATCCATGCCGTCCTCCAGCAGGATCGGTATATTGGAAAGAGAGGGAGCCTCCCGCAAATCATCCGTGCCCGGCTTGAACGTCAGGCCCAGAGCCGCTGCCTTCAGCCCGTTAAAATCTTCATAATACTGTCTGGCCTTCTTGATCAGCTTGATCTTCTGATTTTCATTGACCTCAATGGCTGCCTTCACCGTTTTCAATTCATAATCATGAAAACTGGCCAACCAGTGAAGGGCCCTGGTATCCTTTGGAAAGCAGGAACCGCCGTATCCGATACCGGGTTTCAGGAATCGGCTTCCGATCCGGGGATCCATGCCCATGCCGGTGACCACATCATCCACGTTGGCACCGATCACGTCACAGACATTGGCGATTTCATTGATATAGGACACCTTCAGGGCAAGGAAATCATTGGATGCGTATTTTATCATTTCCGCACTCCTGCGGTCCGTGACAACCAGAGGCCGGTCAAAGTTCCGATAAACATCCCGCAGAACCTTTTCTGCCTGTGGGGATTCCACTCCAATCACAATCCGGGAAGCGTGCAAGGTATCCCTCACTGCCGTACCCTGGGCCAGAAACTCCGGATTGGAAGCCACTTCAATATTCAGGCCGTCCCTGACGCGTTCCTTCAGAAGTCTCTCAATCCGATCATTGGTTCCTATGGGAACAGTGGATTTGATCACAACCAGGGAATCCTGCTCCACGCTTTTCGCAATCTGCCCTGCCACTTCATAGACATATTTCAGGTTGGCGGAACCGTCCTTTTTCTCCGGAGTGCCGACACCGATGAAGATGACCTTCGCAATCCGGTAGGCATTTTGATAATCTGTGGTAAAGGTCAGCCGTTCCCGGTTCTTTTTCATCAATTCCTCCAGTCCCGGCTCATAGATAGGGGATTTCCCGGATTCCATTTTCCGGACTTTTTCCTCATCAATATCAACGCATACCACGTCATGTCCCATCTCTGCCAGGCATACACCGGTAACCAGCCCGACATATCCGGTTCCTGCAACTGCAATTTTCATAAGCATCATCCTTCGTTTCCCTTAAATTTGGACTGCTGCCGTCCGGAACCCTGTCCCGGCCCAAACCGGTCATCAAAACAGAACCGAAGTTCCTGCAAAGCAGCCATTCCCGCAAAATACGACATATTGTTCCCGTATGTACTAGGATATCAGATTCCGGACGTTTTATGAAGTACAATATTTTACATTTGTTATTCAAATACGGCATTGATAAGACGGATTGGGATTGGTATAATAAGGCGAACAGGAGGAACATGAAATTGTTTTTAGCAGAGAACTGGAAAGATTATGAACTGATCGATACCGGAGACGGGGAAAAGCTGGAGCGTTGGGGAAGGTTTGTATTGCGGCGCCCGGATCCCCAGGTGATCTGGCCCAGGGCATCCGATGACAAGTTCTGGAACATTGCCCATGCCCGCTATCACAGAAGCAATACGGGCGGCGGTTCCTGGGAGTATTTTTCGAAACTCCCGGAGCAATGGGGGATTTCCTGGGAAAATCTGACCTTTCATGTAAAGCCCATGGGGTTCAAGCATACCGGAGTGTTTCCGGAACAGGCCGTTAACTGGGAATGGATCATGAAAAAAATAAAGCACAGCAGCCGCCCTGTCCGGGTGCTGAATCTGTTTGCCTATACGGGCTGCGCCAGCGCTGCCGCAGCCTGCGCCGGCGCGGAAGAGGTCTGTCATGTGGATGCGGCAAAGGGAATGGTCACCTGGGCAAAGGAAAATCTTCGGTTGTCCGGACTGGCAAACCGGAGAGTCCGCTTCCTTGTGGATGACGCTGTAAAGTTCGTACAGCGGGAAATACGCAGGGGCCGACAGTATGACGCAGTGATCATGGATCCTCCTTCCTATGGAAGAGGTCCCGGGGGAGAAGTCTGGAAAATCGAAAACAAACTGTATGGTCTGATCGAGCTTTGCAGAAAGGTGCTCTCCCCCCACCCTCTGTTCTTTCTGATTAACTCCTATACCACTGGCCTGGCGCCTACCGTTCTGTACAACCTCCTGACCCTTTCCATGAAAAAGGAATATGGAGGAGCCGTCACATCCGATGAGGTGGGACTGCCCATTACCCGTTCGGGACTGATCCTGCCATGCGGAGCGTCCGGACGCTGGGAAGCGGAGGCGGAAAAATGAGCCAAACCGTCTTCTCTCCCCCGATCCCTGTATTATACGAGGACAATCATCTTCTGGTCGTGGAAAAGCCGGTGAATATGCCATCACAGGGAGACGCATCCGGCGATCCGGATCTTTTGTCCCTTCTGAAGCAGGATATCAAAATCCGGTATCAGAAGCCGGGCAATGTCTATCTGGGGCTGGTGCATCGTCTGGACCGGCCGGCAGGCGGAGTCATGGTCTTTGCCAGAACCTCCAAGGCCGCCGCCCGCCTTTCGGACCAGATCCGGACCCGTGCATTCGGGAAAGTCTACCTGGCAGTGGTCCGTGGTACACCAGGGGACAAAAAAGGGCGGCTGGAACATTGTCTGCAAAAAGACAGGACAACCAACATCGTGCGGACGGTATCCCCGTCCGTTTCCGGAAGCAAACGGGCCGTTCTGGACTATCAGGTGCAGGACAGCAAGGGGATTCAAACAGGGGATTCCTGCAATCCGGGTTCCCTTGCCCTGGTCCGCATCCGCCTTTGGACCGGACGCTCTCACCAGATACGGGTTCAGTTTGCTGCCATCGGACACCCCCTTTACGGGGATCAGAAATATGGTGCTGATGTGAACTCTCCCGGGCAGCAAATGGCACTCTGGTCCCATCAGCTTGTTTTCCGGCATCCGACAACAAAAAGGGAGATGGTATTTACCTCCCATCCCCCGGATGTTTTCCCATGGAATTTATTTGATCCCCGCAAGTCCCAATGAACCGGGATCCCAAGCCACAAAAGATCGGAATCAGATGGAATTCAGATTTCCTTCAGAAGCTTCTTCAGGGAATCATAAGCCAGGGTAAACGCTTCTTCCCCCGTCAATTTCTTTCCGATCTTTCCTCCCTGTTCCAGATCGGAAAAGCCGACAAAATTGGTTAAATGAGGTTCCAGCGACAAATATCCATGATATCCGCTTTCCTTCAGCTGCTTCAGGATCTCTTTCACATGACCGTCTCCGTAGCCTGCCGGAACCACAGTTCCGTCGCTCCATCGGGCGTCCTTGATATGAACATACTCCACATAGGGCTTCAGCATCTCATATGCTTCCAGGGTATCCTGCCTGACCTGAACAAAATTGGCAAAGTCAAACACTGCCTTAAAATGATCGCCGTAAAAATTCTTCATGATTTCCAGACATTCCGGGGCCTTTTCCCCGTAAATATTCTTTTCATTCTCATGAAGCAGGATAACATCATTGGAAGCCGCATAATCCACAAACTGCCCCAATCGCTCCAGAACCGCTTCCCTGTATGCAGTCCGCTCCTCTCCCTCCGGGATAAAGAAGCTGAATATCCGGATATAGGGAGTCTCCATCTCATGGGCAATCTCCACCGTGTGCTTAAACTGCTCCATATGCGGTGCAAAATCGTCCGCAATCCCAATTTTGCCGATCGGCGATCCCACCGCCGAAAGGCGAATCCCGCCTGCATCCAGACGTGACTTAATTTGTTTTACCTCTTTTATCGGATAGTCCACCAAATTTTTGGCGTCCGCCCTGCGCATTTCCACATGAGAAATTCCAAGCTTTTTCAGGACCTCCATCTGTTTGTCCAGCATCGGATCAATTTCATCTGCAAATCCGGTAATTGTAACACAATCTGCCATTTCCACCCCTCCATCTGTTGTTCCCTTTATCTTTTTGTTTCCTTTATCTTTCATCTCTTTCCGGACTTGTTATCCCGGATCCGTCTTGTTCATCTGTGCCCCGGAGTACTTTTCCCGTTTTCTGTCTTTCTTCCTTTCGTGCCCCGCCGGTCTGCTCCTGCCAGATGGAAAGTCCCTGACGGGCAAGGATAATGGGAACAACCTGATAGCCTTTCCCCTCCAGGGCCCGGATCAGTCTGCGTTTTTTTACCATATCCCCATCGGTCAATGCGGTGACGGTCCCACCGTCTCCTCCCGCTCCGTTTACCTTACAGCCCAGCACATCAAATTCCCTGCAGACAGCTATCACTTCCTCAAAGGAATCGCACACCAGCTCCCGATGCATCCGGCGCTGAATCTCCGTATTCTCATCCATGGTCCGGCCCAGTGCGGAAAGGTCTCCCGCAATCACCGCATTTCTTGCTTCCCGGGCCAGAATCCGCATGGCACAAAACAGCGGATCCTCCGAAGCATCCTGCCCCATTCTCCGGATGACTTTCTGATGTACTTTATCCGAATTGTGAGGCGCACCGATATAAATCAGCAAAAGGCATTGTCCCAGCTCCCACCATATCTGCTCCGGAAGGGACACAGGGGAAACAGATGCATAGGGATACCTTGGTATTTCAATATAACGGATCCCTCCATAGGCAGACGCCAGCTGATCCTGTATGCCGCTTTGCTGCTTTAACTTTACCGTCTCCGCCTGATGAGCCAGCCTGGCCGCCTCTCCCGCAGACAAATGTCCTTCGTTCAAAGCATCCAGCCCGCCGATCAGGGCAACGGAAATGGCACTGGAAGTCCCCACCGAGGCTCCCGGAGGCATGGCAGAATAGACATTGATCTCCAAGGACATCTTTTCCGGTATGGGAATGCTTTCAATGGATGCATCAATCAACGGGTGTATCCCATATTGAATCCTATTTGGAAATTGAGTATAACGGTAATCAAAATTCTCAAGATAAACCCTGATTTCCGGTTCCCCGACTGTGGGGAAACACTTGATCTGAACCTCCGCACCGGGATACACGGCGATGCTGAAAACATTGCCGTACCTTGCAAACCAGGTATCCGTCCAGCCCCCGATATCACAGATTCGGGTCGGAGCATAAGAATGAATCGTTTTTATGGGATTTTCCATCTCTTTTGCCTCTCATATTAATATTTGAATCATACCATGTTTCCCATGGAAAATCAAGGATTTCCCCTTCGTTTTCCCCTTCCGAAACCAGCCGGAAAGCGAAAATCATTTACCGGCGACTTTACACCAGGCAAAAAATTTGTTAAAATGGTTGAAAATTGATTTATGGCCTGACAGGAAAACACGTCAAAAGCCGGATTCAGATTACCGGCTGCGGCAAACAGGCCTTTTGCCGCAATCACGGGAGGACATTCGTCTTGAAAGGATGTCGGAAAGCGGGTAGTGCTTGTATACCCATGAAGTGATGCCACGTAAGGGAACGCTTTCGTCTCTTGCAGGAGTGCAGTCAGACGAAAGCTTTTTTGTTTTTCGAAGAAGCCTCTCCGGGATTCCGCAATATATCAGCATATATCAACAATATATCAAAAGTGAGGAGAATGATAATGAGCCATTATATGGAAACGGAAACCGTCCAGGACAGTCCTCTGTATGACAACGCCGCCGGGACCGGAAAATACATATGGAAGCACGATATCCTGATCGATCTTACCTTTCCGCAGGTATTGGACCGTGTCACAGAGGAGTTTCCGGACCAATACGCCTTCCGTTATTCCACCCTGGACTATATCAGGACCTATTCCGAATTCCGGGACGATGTGCATACTTTTGCCCGTTCCCTGATTGCTTTGGGTGTGGAACCGGGGGATCAGGTTGCCATCTGGGCCACCAATGTACCTCAATGGTTTATCACATTCTGGGCAACCACCATGATCGGAGCCAATCTTGTTACCGTCAATACCTCCTATAAAATCCGTGAAACCGAATTTCTGCTCCGGCAGTCGGATACCCATACCTTGGTGATGATGGATGGCTTCAAGGACTCTGATTATATCAGCATCATGAAGGAGATCTGCCCCGAGCTGGAGACCGCGCCTTCCAGAGAACCTCTGCATACCAAACGCCTTCCCCGCCTTCGCAATATCATTACGGTGGAGTCCAGTCAGCCGGGATGCATCACCTGGGAGGAAGCCGTCTCCCTGGCAGAAAAGGTACCGGAGGAAGAGGCGGAACGCCGGGCAGACGCCATGGACAAGGATGATATCTGCAACATACAGTACACTTCCGGTACCACAGGCTTCCCCAAAGGCGTCATGCTTACTCACTATAATGTGGTAAACAACGGAAAATGCATCGGGGACTGTATGGATCTGTCCACAGCCGACCGCATGATGATACATGTACCGATGTTTCATTGTTTCGGGATGGTATTGGCCATGGTGGCTGCCATGACCCACGGCACAACCCTGTGTCCAATGCCCTATTTCTCGCCAAGAAGATCCCTGGCATGCATCAACAAGGAAAAAATTACCTGCTTTCACGGAGTCCCCACCATGTTCATCACCATGCTGGAGCATGAGAATTTTCCAAAAACCGATTTTTCCCATATGCGGACCGGCATCATGGCCGGCAGTCCCTGTCCCGCCAGGGTCATGCAGGACGTGGTGGATAAGATGAACATGAAGCAGATCACCATTGTATACGGTCAGACCGAATCCTCCCCCGGGTGCACGCAAAGCCGCGTGGACGATCCCCTGGATGTCCGGATCAATACGGTGGGGCGTCCGCTTCCCCAGGTGGAATGCAAAATTGTGGATACGAAAACCGGTGAAGACCTGCCGGACAATGTAGACGGGGAATTCGTCGCAAAAGGTTACAATATCATGAAGGGATATTACAACATGCCGGAAGCCACGGCTGCCGCAATTGACGAAAATGGATGGCTCCATACCGGGGACCTGGCCAGGCGGGACTCCAACGGGAATTACATCATCACCGGAAGAATCAAGGATATGATCATTCGTGGCGGAGAAAACATTTACCCCAAGGAAATTGAGGACTTCATCTATACCCATCCCAAGATAAAGGACGTGCAGGTCATCGGCGTACCGGACAAGACATACGGCGAGGCAATCATGGCCTTTGTCATCCTGAAAAAGGGCGAGGAAATGACAGCAGAGGAAGTCAGGGAGTATGTCCGCTCCCATATGGCCAGGCAGAAAACGCCCAGGTACGTCAGCTTCGTAACGGAATTTCCAATGAATGCAGCAGGAAAAATACTGAAATATCAGATGCGGGAAGATGCCGCCAAAAAGCTGGGACTCCAATCCGATGACCAGATCATAATGGCATGATATTCCGGTACAGCCGGTATGGTATGATATTTCCGGCGGGTTCTTTGTCTCCTGTCTCCCCGCTGTCTCCCTTCTTGCATTGGGAGGGACATTGTGGTATTGTTTTCATGGCCGGCGACACAGAATAGGAGAATATTATGAGCAGTAATAATGATTTCAGGGAATTGGGCCTTTCGGAGCCTATTTTAAAAGCTTTGAACGGGATGGGTTTCGAAGAGCCCACGGAGGTACAGAAGAAAGCGATCCCCCATATATTGAGCGGGGAGGATGTGATTGTCATGTCCAAGACCGGCAGCGGAAAAACGGCTGTTTTTGGGGTATCCCTTCTGCAAATGACCGATCCGGAAAAGCCGGGGCCCCAATGTCTTATATTGGAACCGACAAGGGAACTGGCGGTTCAGGTGGACAACGACCTGAAAAAAATGGCAAGCCATCTTCCGCACCGTACCACGGCAGTATACGGCCAGCACAACATGAATAAGGAAATTCAGGCTCTTAAAAGTCCCATTTCCATGGTTACCGGCACTCCCGGCAGAATTTATGATCACATCCAGCATAAAAACCTGATCACAAAAAACATTCGCTTTTTGGTATTGGATGAAGTGGACCGGATGATGGACATGGGCTTTATTGGTCAGGTTCGCAGGATCATCCGCACCCTTCCCCCAAATCGCACCACCCTTCTTTTCTCCGCCACCATCCCCGGGGAAATCCGCAGACTGTGCAGTGCATACATGAATCATCCGGCTACCATCGAAATCGAATCCAAAACCATGACAGTGGACACCATCGAACAGAAACATTACCGGGTCCGGAGAAACGAAAAGCGAACCCAGTTAAACCGGATTCTCCTGATGGAACGTCCGGAAACGTGCATGATTTTCTGCAATACCCGTGCAGCAGTGGACCGGGTGCAAAACTTTCTGATCCGAAAGGGTTATGACTGCCGCTCCCTCCACGGGGATATCCCCCAGGCAAAACGTATGAGAAACATTCAGCAGTTCAAGAGAAGGGAATACAATATCCTGGTTGCCACGGACGTGGCTGCCCGCGGCATCGACATTGACAATCTGTCCCTGGTCATCAACTATGATGTTCCCGAAGAACTGGACGGTTACGTCCATCGGATCGGCCGGACGGGGCGGGCAGGACATGACGGCCATGCCATCAGCCTGGTAACCGGTGAGGATATTATGACCCTGTATGAAATAGAGGAACATATCGGCACCCTGATTCCGGAAGCGGACCTGCCGACGGATCAGGATCTCGCAAAATGCAGGGAAGAATCCCACCGTTGGATTCAGTACAATCGGATAAAAAGCCGTCCTGTGCCGGTCTCCAGGTCCAAAGGCGGGAGAAAAAAATCATCCCGCAATCCGTCTCCTCAAAAACCTCAAAGACCTCAAAGGCCGAAATCCCGACAGGGGCAAGTTCACAAAGCAAAAGAGACAGTGCCGGAAAAAAAGCCCATCGAAAATCCCGGGCAGGGAAAAAGCCATCCGCCTGCTCCTGATAAAGTTTCCGAAGCCAAAAAACCTCAGGAAAAACCTTCCGGAACATTGAAAAATTCTGCCAAAACACAGCAAAAGACTGCCGAGAAATCTCTTCTGCATCGTATTACCGGACGGCTCTTCGGAAAATAAGCAGACTCCATGGCAGGCTTCGAATTTTCATGATATAATATATTGGGTTAATTTTTTAACGAAAAAAGTCGGTTAAATGTTTTGAAAGATGGGTAAAGATGTTTTAGGATTATACAATGGTGCATTACCATTCTATAAAATACTTATTCAGCAAAGGAGTAATCAGATGAGTGACAAGATGACCACGAATCAGAAGCTGTTGGATTGGGTACAAGAGATGAAAGACATGTGTCAACCTGATAAAGTTGAATGGTGCGATGGTTCCCAGGAGGAAAATGACCGCCTGTTGCAGGAACTGGTAGATAAAGGCACAGCAATCAAGCTGAATCCGGATAAAAAGCCGGGCTGCTATCTGTTCCGCAGCGACCCTTCCGATGTTGCACGTGTGGAAGACAGAACGTTTATTGCCTCCAGGAAAAAGGAAGATGCGGGTCCGACAAACAACTGGATTGATCCGGATGAATTGAAGGATACCATGAAGGGTCTGTACAAAGGCTGCATGAAAGGCAGAACCATGTATGTCATTCCTTTCTCAATGGGACCGGTTGGCTCCCCTGCCTCCAAAATCGGTGTAGAATTGACCGACAGCGCATACGTTGTTGTAAACATGCGCATTATGACCCGTATTGGAAAGAAAGTACTGGATGTCCTGGGAGACGGTGAATTTGTTCCCTGCCTGCATTCCGTAGGCGCTCCGCTGAAGGAAGGGGAAAAGGATTCCACTTGGCCCTGTGCCCCCATGGAGAAAAAATATATCAGCCAGTTCCCGGAAGAAAGGACAATCTGGTCCTATGGTTCCGGCTATGGCGGAAATGCACTGCTGGGCAAAAAATGTTTCGCCCTCCGCATTGCTTCCGTTCAGGCTAGAGATGAAGGCTGGCTGGCGGAGCATATGCTGATTCTGAAGCTTACCAACCCGGAAGGCGAAGTAAAGTATATAACCGGAGCATTCCCAAGTGCCTGCGGGAAAACCAATCTGGCCATGTTGATTCCTACCATTCCGGGCTGGAAAGTGGAAACCGTCGGAGACGACATCGCCTGGATGAAATTCGGAAAAGACGGACGCCTGTATGCCATCAATCCTGAAGCAGGGTTCTTTGGAGTGGCACCGGGAACCTCCTACAAATCCAACCCCAATGCCATGCACAGTGCAGTAAAGAACACCATTTATACCAACGTTGCATTGACGGATGACGGAGACGTCTGGTGGGAAGGAATTGACCAGGACGCACCGGATCATCTGGTTGACTGGCAAGGCAACGACTGGACTCCGGACAGCAGAAAACCTGCTGCTCATCCCAATGCCCGGTTTACCGCACCTGCGAAGCAATGCCCCGTAATCGCCCCGGAATGGGAAGATCCTGCCGGAGTTCCCATCTCTGCCATACTGGTCGGCGGACGCCGCCCCACAACCATCCCCCTGGTTCATGAGAGCTTTAACTGGGAGCATGGCATCTTCATGGGATCCATTATGGGCTCCGAGATTACAGCAGCAACCATCTCCAAAAACATCGGTCAGGTACGCCGTGATCCATTTGCCATGCTTCCTTTCTGCGGATACAATATGGGCGACTACCTGAATCATTGGCTGGACATCGGAAAGAAAGCAGATCCCGACAAACTGCCCAGGATCTATTATGTTAACTGGTTCCGTAAAGACGATGACGGCAAATTCCTGTGGCCCGGATTCGGCGAGAACAGCCGTGTACTGAAATGGATCTTTGAAAGATCTTCCGGCAAAGGCAAAGCTGTAAAATCCCCCATTGGAAACATTCCTGGCCCGGGCGCCATCAATACAGAGGGACTGGATGTCAGTGAAGAGGACATGCAGGAGTTGCTCCATGTGGATAAGCAGGAGTGGCTGAAAGAAGTGGATTCCATAAAGGAATATTACAGGATCTATGGGGATAAATTACCAAAAGAGCTGGCTCACCAGCTGGCAAACCTGGAAGAACGTCTCCACAACTGATTTCCGCTTTGTAAATCGATGAATCAAAAATAGATAAGTGGCTGGGTTGTCCCAGTCACTTATTTTATAGTCTCATGCAGTTCTACCGATTCATTTCCCGATACTTTCCGGGAGTCAGCCCTTCGTATTTCTTGAAAATACGGATCAAGCCGTTGCTGTTACAGTATCCGACTTTCTTTGCTGTCCGGTCCAGGTTCCAACGTTCTTCGATTAACAGTACTTTTGCCCGCCGGATCCGTACCTTGTTGATATAATCCTGTATTCCTTCCCCCGTCTGATCCTTGAAAATCTTCGAGATATAAGGGCCGGTCAGTCCAAACTCCTCTGCAATACCGGCAATGCATAAATTGGCGTCCGTATAGTTCTGATCAACAAGAAAACGGATCTGATCCGCTATCTTCTGATTCCGGTCTTTTTTATTGCACACAATGTAATCGCAGATTTTTTTCAGGATATTCATGATCTCATATTTCATTTCCATTACCGTATTGGATCCGGACAATCTCGTTATAGGATTCAATTCTTCCACAAAAGCGCTGGTATCCGGCATATCGATGTCATTCAATGCTTTGATCATCGTGCTCATCAGATCAAAAAGGAGGCATTTTGTCATTTCCACAGAAATCATCTCTCCGGAGAAATGTTGTTGAAACACATTATTGATAATGTTTTGGGCCGCCTGAAAATCTCCCGTTTTGATTGCGTTGATCAGCTGTTGTTCCTTTTCTATGGGGTAGTCATAGTTGTTTTTTGGATTGACGATCTCATAGTATCCAATAATCCGTTCGCTCCCCATGATCATCCGATATTGCATCGCCTCCTTTGCCTCCTGGAAGGATTGTGGAATCCCGGCCATTTTGAAGTGAATATTGCCTATGGATATGGTCATGTGAATAAAGAAGTTCTCCCGGATAAAGTGCTGGATTTCCCCGGCGATTGTATTCAGATCATTTTTGGCCCCGGCTTGCCGATCCTCCCTGATGTTTACCAGACATGCCGTCAGATCATCCACTTCCAGTACAAATCCCCTGTATTTTCTGTTGATCAATTCCTCCGTCACATTTGCAATAATAAACCGAACCAGTTTTAATTGTTCGACGGAATCTGAAGATTCTCCGGCAAACAACTGCCTGAAGTCTTCAATGTAAAACAGCATCACACAAAAGCTGTCTCCCGGCCACTCAATGCCATATGAGGAGAGAGCTTCATCAATCGGCACAGAGCGCTCCGGAATGCCCTTGATCAGGCGAACCAGAAAGTCGGAGCGCAGTGTAATCTTTTGCCGCTCCAGCTTCTGCTCCATCTTTTCCTTTGCATCCAGGGTATTGGTGATTGCTTTTCGGATAAAACGATATTCATTCCAACCAGGATTCAATTCGATACCGGCAGTATCTGCGAGCGCATGAACAATTTCCTGAACCGGATTATAATTTCTCCTGGTAAACAGGTAGGATACGATTCCTCCGATGATCAGGCATAACAAAATGCTGTATCCGGTAAGCCGTTTGATATACTTTACTTTTTCCAGAAATACACCGGACGGAAGAATAAATAGATACTTCCAGTCATTGACCTGGGAATGGATGCTGGACAGTACATACTCCTTCCCGTCTATGGTCTGATGGGATAAGCTGTTATCCTGAAACTTCCCATATTGAATCCCGGAATAGGAGTGTGCGGAGTCGGTGGAAGCAACCACCTGGCTTTTCTCATCCAGAATCACCACATTCCCCTGCTGGAGGCCTTCCAGACTGGATATCTCATCCAGGAATGCATCATAATCCAGTAATATCAGCATGGTTGCCTGGGCTGTGTAATGTACTCCGTAAGGCAGGGACTGGATACAGGCAATGGTGGATTTCCTTGTCTTCCCCTGCCATATTTCCATATTGGTAAACTGATTCATATATTCCCTGCCTGATAACTTCTTAAATTGCCCGGCTGAAATCTTCTCATGATCTGCCAGCACCCCCTTCAGCAAATCCATGCTGTATGAGGTCCGCGAATTTATAAACATATCAGTATCATGCAAATAGATATAGATCTCATCAATATAGCTGTTGGCCACCCGATACAAAAAAACATCTTTCTTTACCTCACTGATCACATACCTCCCGTGGGAATCCATAGGCGCGCGGGAATATACAAGAGACTTTATCTTTGGATCCCAGGCAATCTGGAGACTCAGGCGCTGTACATCCGACATCTTTTTATCAATGATCCTCTGAATCTGTTTCAGCATTACAAAATTATTGTTGTTGATTTCCTTTTCAACAATCCGTGCGGATTCCATGTAGAAAAATCCGCTGATAGTAATGGGAATCAGGAGTATGGACAGATAGGAGATCAGCCAGGAGATCAATATACTCTTGTTATTCCAGGATCTCTTTTTTAATCCATTCCATATAGCCGTCCGTATTTTTTTGGTACATGCCACTGGAATCACTCCTGATTCAAAGCTCTTTCATGATGAATGGTTTCCCATTTTCATCTCATCTGTTGTCTGTGCTGCAAAAACATGCTTTCACAGCTGCTCTACCCTTTCAGTGCTCCGATCATAACCCCTTTCACGAAATACTTCTGCAAAAACGGATATACACACAGAATGGGCAAAGTTGCAACCATTATTGTAGCATATTTCACCGTCTGTGCAACGGGTTCCCTGTCCACCACAGCCGTTTCCGTCATCATGTTATCCAGACTGCTGGCAATCAGAATTTCCCGCAATATCAGCTGCAGCGGATACAAGTCACGATTTCTCAGGTAAATCATGGCATTGAACCAGGCATTCCAATGTCCTACTCCATAAAATAGTATCATAACCGAGATCACCGGCATGGACAGCGGTAAAATAATCTTAAACAAAATCGTAAAATCCTTTGCCCCGTCGATTCTGGCCGATTCTTCCAGACTTGCGGGAATCGACATAAAAGAAGTCCTCATAATAATCATATTATAGGTGCTTAAGGCGTTCGGTATGATAAGGGACCACAGGGTATTGGTCAGATGCAGCTGCTTTACCAGCAAATAAGTCGGGATCATTCCTCCTCCGAAGAACATGGTGAGCACAATCAGGAACATGAAGACTTTTTTCCAGTATAGATCCTTACGGGATAACACATATGCCCCAAGCGATGTCATCACAATATTGACGGTCGTTCCGACCACGACAATAAACAGCGTATTGATATAACCCCGGGATATCATGGGATTATCAAAGACTGCCTGATATGCCCCGGTTTCAAACCCCAGAGGAACCAGCAAAATACCCCGATGCTGCATGAGCAGGGATGGGCTGCTGATGGATGCAAATGCGACATACAACAACGGATACAGTGTCACAATGATTAATAATATCATGAATATTACATTGATCCCGTCAAAGGTTCTTTCTCCAATGCTTCTTTTAATTTTCACACTCTTCTCCTCCTTACCAAAGGCTGGTTTCCGTAGCTTTGCGGCTGAACCAGTTCGCTGCAATCACCAGTATCAGATTGATTATGGAATTAAACAGCCCCACTGCCGCGCTATAGCTGTAATTTGCCTCCAACAGACCCTTTCGGTATACAAAGGAGGATATGACATCTGCCGTCTCATAGGTACTGGGATTATACAGCAGAATAATTTTCTCATGCCCAACGCTCATCATGGAGCCGATTCTCATAATCAGCAAAATCACGATAGTGGGCAGAATACCAGGAAGTGTGATATGCCAGATCTGGTTCCAACGATTTGCTCCGTCGATAACGGAAGCCTGATAGAGCTCCGGATCGATCCCGGACAATGCCGCCAGATAGATAATGGAACCCCAGCCAATGCCCTGCCAGATACCGGAAATGATATAAATCGGTTTGAACAGCTGTGGTTCCAACAACATTGTGCTCCGCTTTCCACCAAGCAGGACAACCAAATCATTGATAATCCCGTCCCTTGCCGTAAAGTCATGAATCATACCACATATGACTACCAGCGATATGAAATGCGGCATATAGGTAATCGTCTGCACGGTTCGCTTAAACTTCTCCTTTCGCAGTTCATTCAAAAGGAGCGCCAGAATAATGGGAGCAGGAAAAGAAAAAAGCAGGCTGAATAAATTAATCAGCAATGTATTCTTCAGCAGTCTTTCAAAATAATAACTGTTAAAAAACTCCTGAAACCATTGAAATCCCACCCATGGACTTCCCAGAATTCCTTTTGCGGGAGTAAAATTTTTAAATGCGATTGTAAGGCCATACATAGGGCCGTATTGAAAAATAATATAATACGCCAGAACAGGCAAAGCCATCAAATAGATCAGCCGATTTTTTCGGAAATCCCTGGCAAGCATGGATCGATAGCTGCTTTTTTCCGAAACACCGTACTTTGCATTCTGCATCTTTTGCCTTTCCATCGTCACAAAGACACCTCTTTCTCTGATTCCCAAAATATGCTCATTTACTTCTGAAACATATTACTGAAGGGATGTTAGCGGCATCCCTTCAGTAATACTTGTGCCATCAGATATCGTTCTATCCTGCCCTATCTCGCATTGTATCGATCCAATGCATCCTGACGTATCTTCAGAGCTTCGTCCCCTTTCATTTTCTTTATCTGCTTTACAAATGAATCAAACTTGTCCGGAGACTCCTCTCCCATGATAAATTTGGTCGTCATCTCATCCACATAGGTATTGATTTCAGACATGATATTGGTAGACTTCTGGCTTTCCTCCGTAGTTAAGGTAACGGGGGGCATGTTCAATGAAATATCATCACTGTCTTCAATCCATGTCTTTAATGCCTGCTGCTGTTCCGGATAAATCAGAACCTGATCAAAATATCTGACATCCTGTACAAACGGGCCAATGGCTATGGATAAAGCGTAGCGTATCAGGGAATTTGCCACTGGAAGATCCGGATTGTTCAGTACCATTTCCGTATACTTCGGTTCGCCGTTTTCCATTGTATAGCTTTCTCCTTCAATTCCAAAATTAAACAGCATCTTTCCTTTTTCCCCATAGGCATAATCCAGATATTCCGCTGCCTTGTCTGCATTTTTACATGCTGTGGTAATGGCCGTTCCCGAGCTTTGAACGGAAGGCTCCAGGTAACCGAATGATTTTCCGGCATCGCCAATTGGAAAGGGAGCGCCCGCCAACTCAAATTCCGGCTGTTTTGCTCTTACGGATTGGGTAAATCTGCCCATATTGCCCAGTATCATACCATAAAACGCCCCCGCAAGGGAACCGGTTACCTTGGCATCAAAGCTGGTGGCGTCCGTAGCTGCAAAATCCGGATCAATCAGGCCTTCTTTATACCATTTTGCCATCGTCTTCAGAAAGTCCTTATACTCCGGCTGCACCGGGCCATATTCCACGGTGTCTCCATTCCTGTAAAACCCTTTCAATATACCCCAGGCCCTTGTAAAAGTCGCAATATTTCCAAGACCTGTGCTGACATAAGGCAGTTCATCTGTCTTATCCCCGTTTTGATTCATATCATTTTCCCTGAACGCTGTTAAGACCGTATGCCAGTCCTCCATCGTTTTCGGTACTTCCATATTCAAACGATCCAGCCAATCCTTTCGGATCTGAAAGCCCTGGCTTATCCGCAGTTTTTCATTACCACGGATAAACGGGAACATATATAGGGTGCCATCATCCAGCACTGCTTCCTTTTTCCAGTCCGGATTGGCTTCCAGTATTGCTTGATAGTTTGGCGCATGTTCTGCAATCACGTCATTCAGTTTTATAATGGAATCGTCCGCTATGGCTTTTGCGGGCCCCCCTGATACATCGCGCCAACCCCAGTAAATAAGATCCGGAAGCTCCTGTGAACCCAGCATCAGATTAAATTGTTCGGTGCCCTGCCCAGCCGGTGGATGCATCCACTCAATATTCACTCCGGTATCTTTTTCTGCTTCCTTAAGGCAGGCGATCTCGTCATAGCTTTTCATACTCATGGAAGCCTTGGAGTCCATGTCCCAGAAATAGGTTAATGTAATGTTCCCGTTTTTCTCCGATTTTTCGGATTTTTGCCCCGAATCGTTTGAGCCTGGATTTCCTTTTCCATTGGCAGGCCCATCGGATTGATCGGCATCTCTGGTGGCACAACCGGCAATGAATGTGCCTGAAACAAGTATCATGGCAATCAGAAGCGCCAACATTTTAATGTGAAATCTTTTTTTCAAGAAAATAATCCTCCCCATCTTCTTCTAAGAGCACTCTTTACCCCTTTATGATGACATCTCCGATTGTGTCTGTAAATATCAAATAATGCGAAAGCATCATCAAAGCCCGGAATCCTGCCCTATCTTCCACAGATTCAAGGTAATTTGAGCTCTTACCTTGCATGGTATCGATCCAATGCATCCTGTTGTATCTTCAGAGCTTCGTCCCCTTTCATTTTCTTTATCTGCTTTACAAACGAATCAAACTTGTCCGGAGACTCCTCCCCCATAATAAATTTGGTTGTCATCTCATCCACATAGGTATTGATTTCAGACATGATATTGGTAAACTTCTGGCTTTCCTCTGCGGTCAGCGTAATGGGAGGCATATTCAGGGGGACACTGCTTTCATGCCAGGTTTTCACTGCTTCCTTCTGTTCAGGGTAAATCAGATTTTGCCAATGGTATCTTACATCCTGTACAAATGGCCCGTCCGCTATGGCCATGGCATATTGAATCAAGGCATTTGTCATCGGAAGCTTGGGGTTCTTCGTTATTGTGTCGGTATAAACCGGTTCGCCGTCCTCCAAGGTATAGCTTTCCCCTTCAATTCCAAAATTGAATGCCATATGTCCTTCTTCACCGTATCCATAGTCCAGATATCCGGCAGCCTCTTCGATATGTTTACAGCCTGACATTATGGCGGTTCCACTGTTCATTACTGCAGGATCCATATAACCATAGGACTTTCCGGCCGGACCAATGGGAAACGGCGCTCCTGCCAGCTCAAAATCCGGTTGATTCGACCTTACGGATTGTGTAAACCTTCCCATATTGCCAAAAATGGCGCCGTAATAGGATCCCCCAAGGGAACCGCTCACTTTCGCATCAAAATT
>ENA-UOOM01001571-UOOM01001571.1-fermentation-metagenome-genome-assembly--contig:-NODE-1571-length-21432-cov-4.108668_pt1 | contig 21432 bp, 17 predicted proteins | sample MGYA00245781_ERZ724031 | MGnify/ENA primary metagenome ERZ724031 (study PRJEB28704, sample SAMN03018317) | fermentation metagenome | biome: anthropogenic terrestrial biome; feature: soil; material... | reverse complement strand
ATGGCCTAAGATTATTGCACAAATTCTTTCGCTGACCGTAATGGCATGTGCCAGTACGGTCAGCGAAAGAATTTGTGCAATAATCTTAGGCCATCCGTATCCTTTGGTAAAGCTGAGCCAGTGCGAGCCGTCTCCGCTCATGCCTGCAGGGAGTGCTGCAATAATTTTTTCCATGCCGCCAAAATGATTGATAACAGCAAGAACGCCTACAACGAGACCAACGATAATAACAATACAGTTTGCAACATTGGAAAGTGCTGCCGACCACAGTCCGCCGATAATGGCAACGAGTCCAAAGACAACTGCCGATACCAACATACCTGTTTGCAATGTAAAGACATCAGGAAGCAGAGATGACAAGATAGCACCACCGGCAACCATCTGCATTGCAAAAACCGCGAAGCCCACAAAGAGCTGCGCCAACATAACGATAAATCCCGTAACTTTTCCGTACGCTTGATCCATCGCCTCAATGACGGTGACAATCAAGCTTTTTTTCAATCTCTTGGTAATGAACACTCCGAAAAGAACTGCACCGGTTGCCCAGGCTGTCAGGTAGTGCCCTGCAGAAAGCCCTTGTGTATAGGCATTTTCCGCAACCCCAACGGTGGATACACCACCGATACCGAGTCCGGCGATGACAACCCCGACCAGCACCCAGTTCAAGTTTTTGCCGGCCAACAGAAAGTTTTCTGTGTCTTGCCTTTTCATCATTCGTGTCGAGACGAATGATACGGCCAACATAAGAACCATATAAGCGATGATAAGACCTAATGTGATTGACATAAACGTTTCTCTCCTTTAATTTATTTTTTATTTATTTAAATTATTTAAATAAATCTTCAATGGTTGCATCTTCGCCGAGGCGGCCATACTTTTTAGCAAGCATCAACAAGTCTTTTGCCACGTTGATGTTTAAGTCTACCCCTGCTTCTTTGCGCTTTTGTACATTTTTATGCTCGATTTCGCCGGGTAAGAATACTTCGTTGTTGCCCTTTGCCGGCGCAGTATTTTTTAACTTTGCCGTGTAATATTCAATGTCCTTTTCCACATCCGCCATCGGTCTTAACTGGCTGACATCAATGGCAATAAACATATAGCCCAAATTTTCTTTCATGCCTTCGGTTTTGACCCAACCCACATCAACACCTGTGTTGGCTCCCGGCAACACGGCTGCCATCATTTCCAATAGCACGCCGAGGCAATATCCTTTTGCACCGCCAAAAGGCAAGAGAGATCCCGGACGCGACAACAAGTCTTGCGGATCGTCTGTTTCTACGCCCTCTTCGTCAACTGCCCAACCTGCGGGCAATTTTTCGCTTTTGCGGTCGGCGATTTGAATTTTGCCATAGGCCACGCTGCTGCATGCCATATCCAGCATTACGCTGTCTCTGCCGTCAGCTCCTTTGGGAAAGGCAATACTGACCGGGCTGTTGCCAAGCACCGTGCCGCGACCGCCAAATGCTGCCATAACCGGTGCTGAGTTTGCTACGCAAAAACCGATCATGCCTTCTTCAACCGCTTTGAGTGCATAATAGCCTGCAATGCCAAAATGTCCGCCGTTGACCACGCTGACCATGCCGATACCGGATTTTTTCGCTTTTTCAATGCACACATCCATAGCTTGGGGCGCCATGACGATTCCCAAACCGTTTTGTGCATCCAAATATGCCATTGCCGGTGTTTCGGACAGCACCGTGAGTTTTGCCTCTTTATTAATCATTCCTTTTGCAAGCATGTTTTCGTAAAATTCCAATCTTGCCACACCATGAGAGTCTACGCCGCGCACGTCTGATGCATAGAGCACTTCCGCACCATGGCGTGCCTCGTCTTCGGTGAAACCAAAAGATACCAGCGTATCAAATGCCACCTGCTTCAATTGATCCATCGTTACATGAATTGTTTCAGCCATTTTTTTCTCTCCTCCATATTCATTAATAAAAATGCGCACTTTATTGAGCAATTATAAGGGAAGTATCCTAAATGTTTGTCATTAAAAACGTTTTCAGCTCAAAATCACATTTTTTGCTTTTCATTTGTCGAAAATGTCCGTATCTTTGGTGCTTTTTTTATAAATTAGCGTGATTTAAGAACAATTTTGATGCTTTTTTTACCTTTTTTCACATATTGTCGAAAAATACGTACATTAACAGACCTTTGATGCTTTTTTTGTTTTTTTTGGATTACTTATCCTGCAAATTATCTGATTATGTCTTTATTTTCTACATTTTTTACATAAAACTATCTGTTTTTAGCACTTTTTATGCCGAAAAAAGCAATTTTTTAACAATCTAAAAACATTTTCTTTCTCCGCGTCCTTGCTTTTTCCCTTTTTTTTTGTTTAAATCAGAAAAGACATCGCCACTTTGGCTGATTTATTCGATCCCTTTTTCATACAGTCCAAAACAAAACACACAAAGGCATTGAAAATACCCCTCCGCTGCCTGTTTTCAAACCACCTCAAAGGAGCAGTAACAACGCATGTATAAAAAAGAAATCAAAGAACTCATGGCGCAATATCCTCTTGACCCGCTCTCCGGCATCGTCTCTCGCTATTTGTATGAGCAGATCACTTATTTGCAAATCAAACCGGGATCTTTTTTAAACATATCTCAGCTCGCGGCCGATTTAAACGTCAGCCGCACCACGATACGCGAGGCGATTACTTCTTTAATTTCTTTAAAGCTCCTCATTCAAACCGAATCGGGAAAAATACAGGTTGCCCCTTTAAGCACCTATGAAATGTTTGACGTCTACCGCGCAAGGCAGACCATCGAAATAGAAGCCGCGCGCAGCATCTGCGAATACATTACAGCCGACATTGTCGACGCCATGGAACAGTGTGCAAAAGACTTTCGCAGCGCCGTGGAAAACCGCAATTATTTGGCAACACTGGATGCCGACAAGCATTTTCACTATCTCATCATCGATTCTTGCCGCAATGCATTTATTCGCACCATGTATAAAAGCGTTGCCGGCATCAGCGAGCGATACCTCGCCTACGGCACCATTGTGCTCACCACTCGCTCCGATGATAACTATCCTTTTTTCGCCTCGGCCATCAATCAGCATTTCATGCTCGTTCATGCTTTTCGTTCAGCCATTCCCGATCATGTGGCGCATATTTTGGAATTGCATTTGGATACGGCGGCAAAGGTATGCTCTTATCCCGGTTCGGAGTTAAAAATATAGCATTGCAACAGCAATAGATTATGCTATTGGCGCTGAGCGCCTGTTAAATATATGAGATTGGACCCGTAAAAATGATGAAAAACGACTTGAAGACCCTCTTGCAAAAACACCCTTTTGATGCCCTGTCCACCGTAGCCTATCGATATTTGTATGACCGGATTACCACGTTAAAAATCAAACCCGGCGCCAGGCTCAACATCTCTCAGCTTGCCGCTGAAATGGATATGAGCAGAACCACCATTCGTGAGGCCATTACGCTTTTGGTTGCAGACAAATTGGTCATTCGCGAACAGTGTTCCAAACTGCGCGTCTCCACACTGGGCACCAGCGAAATGTTTGACGTTTATCACGCCAGACGAATTTTGGAGCTGCAGGCCGCTCGCATCTTATGTGAATTTGTCACGGACAAAGAAATTGATTTGATGCAGACATATGCTGAAAATTTTCAAAAGTCCATCGAGTTGCGCGAATACTTTCCAACCTTTGAGGCAGACAGAAATTTTCATCGAACAATTATTGACAACTGCCGCAACGACTTTGTCATAGCCATGTACCAAAGCATCGCGGGTACCATCGACCGCTATCAATCCTATGGCACCGTTGTGCTCACGTCCAAAGCCGAAGACGATTATCCGTATTTTACCTCTGCCGTCAACCAGCATTTTATGCTCGTCAACGCCTTTAAAACAAAAATACCGGACCATGTGGCATATATTTTGGGAAGGCACCTGGACGATGCCACAAAGGTATCTTCCTATCCCGGCTCAGAATTAAAGATATAACCCTTACCGCATACAAAAAAACCTCTCGTATCACGAGAGGTTTTCATTTTTGCTTAACTATCGCAAAATATCAATCACGTCTTTTTTTGCCGCTGCTTTGGCAGGCATTACACTGAAGACCACACCGATCAAAATCGAAACCACAATGGTCATTATCGTTGTGGGAATATCGATATAAATGCCGAAGGGAAGCAGCTTTGCTATGAGCGAAGCCACCAAAATGCCAAACAAGTAACCAATCATTCCGCCGCTGAAGGTCACCAGCACGCCTTCCAGCAAAAACTGTGACTGAATGGAGCCCTTGGTGGCGCCCATGGCTCTGCGAATGCCGATTTCCTTTGTCCGCTCCGAGACGGAAATATACATCATGTTCATCACGCCCACGCCCGCAATCAAAAGCGAGATGCCCGCAATGGCAGAGATAAAATAGGTCAATCCGTTGATCACACTGCCGATGGCCTGCATCATTTGGCTCATATCCAATACGCCATAGGTGCCCATTTGCCTGCTGTTGCCGTTTTTGTTTAAATATTCCACCAAATCATCCGAGACCGCCTTTACGGAATAGTTCGGTTTTACAAAGACGGTAATTTCTGTCAGTGCCTGTTTTTTATTTTTTTCAAAATATTGCTGATAAGTGGCCTTTGGTATCAACACATCTTTTTCAAAATTCATATTGAATGAAATCATCTGCATGCTTGAGGCAGGTACAACGCCCTTGATGTAAAATTTGATTCCGTTTACGTCGATGCCTTTGCCGATGGCATTTTGTGCAGAACCATACATTTTTTCTGCAGTATTTTGCCTGATAATGACGACTTTTTTCTTCCCTGCATTATCGGCACGGTCAATGTCGCTGCCTGCAACCAGTATCTTTTGTTGTTCACTGCCATCTAACAAATCCGCTGTACTGCTTATAACAGCATCGTCCACCTTGATATTGACGGTGTAATAGGTTTGCGTTGATTGCTGCGTGCTGACGCTGTCTACCCCGTCTATGCGTTTGATATCCGCCAGGTTTTTGGGCGAAAAGGCTTCGCTTCGGTTGCTTTGGTTCATATTATCCGGTATAAAATATGCCGCCACGCTCATTTTGTCCGATTCGGAGCTTGTTAAGCTGCTTACCGTTTCTCTTTGAAAGCCCTTGCCGATGCTGATAATGGCAATGACTGAGGCAATGCCGATGACAATACCCAGCATGGTTAAAATCGTCCGCCTCTTATTATTCCACAGCGACTGCAACGCCGCACGAAGCAACATTTGAAACCTCATGGCTTCAAGGTTCCTTTTTGCACAACCCCGTCAACAACTTTTATTTGGTGTGTGCAATATTTTAACAAGGTGGGATCGTGCGTCACCATCACCACTGTCACTTGTTCGTTTTTGTTTAAATCAGACAAAATTTCCATAATACTCGCCGATGTCTTTGTATCCATCGCACCCGTGGGCTCGTCGGCAATAATAAACCGCGGTTGATTGATCAATGCCCTGGCTATGGCCACACGCTGTTTTTGCCCTCCTGATAACTGGTTTGGTCGTTGCTTGCTTTTGTCACCGATCCCCACACGCTCCAGCGCTTGTGCCACAGCGCCCGCCGTTTTTTTTGATGGAATGCCCGCATACAAAAGCGGCATTTGCACATTTTCAAAAACCGTGGCTGCGTCAATCAGATGAAAATCCTGAAACACAAAACCCACGGTTCGATTGCGCATATGAGAAAGCTCACTGTCGCTCAGTCCGCTCACCGAATGCCCTTCAAATAAATATTTTCCTTCGTACTTGGAATCCAAAAACCCCAAAATATTCACCAGCGTAGATTTGCCGGAGCCTGAAGGTCCCATGATGCCCACAAATTCTCCTTGCTCAATTTGCAAGTTAACGCCATGAAGCACTTGCAGCTTTTCGCGTCCCACGGGATAATACTTGTCAATGTTTTGCAGTTCAATCAGCATTGCCGCTACCTTCTTTGATGCGAATATCCTGACCGTCCACCAGCTGGCTGTCGGGCGAAATCAAGATTTGATCCCCCAAAACCAACCCGCTTGTCAACACCACTTGCAAACCTTTTTTGGCTCTGGTGATTTCTTGTTTCACGGCTTTTCCTTCCCGTACAACAAAAACGTATTCTTTTTCTTCTTCTTTAACAATACATTCTTCGGGGATGATAATGTCTTCGAGGGGTATTTTAACCTGCACGGTAAAATCCACATGCACCGCCTCGGCGGGCGAGACATAAAATTTGAAGTTGGCCGCATTGCCGCCGCCGCTTGCGCTTGCCGCTGACGGCAAAGCCCCGCCGGTGCTGTTTGTGCTAAGCTCGTCAACACCTGTGACTGTGCCTTCGATTTCTCTGTCTTCGGCATTGATGTATATTATCACCTTTTGGTCAACTTTCACGGCATAATAATCGTATTCGGATATCGTGGATACAATGGTGGGTGTTGTGGAAATCAGCCGCAAAAACATTGCCGACGGATCAGCCTTTTTATTGCTGTCCAAAATGACTTTTCCCTCCATGGGTGCATAGACGACAATGTTCGCCTTTTGACGCAGGCGCTGAATATTCGTCGACAAATCCGCAATTTGCGCATCGATTTCGGCAATGGTTTGCTTTAAGGTCGGATCCAGGCCGATTTGTTTTTGCAGCTCTTTCTTTTTGTTATACAATCTTGTCTGCTGTGTTTTTGCATCTTCAATCTGATCTGTCAGGGCCTCATTGTGATAAGCAAACAGCGGATCGCTGATTTTGACACTCTGCCCATTTTTCACATGAATGGCAGAAATGGTGCCGTTTGACGGGTCGTAACTGTAGCTTTTTTCCTGGTTGGGTTGACTGCTGCCATCGGTAATAATAGGCTCCTGCGAACGAACCACATACACTTCATAGCTGTCTTTGGACTGATTTTTTGTGCTTTTCCCCTGCACAACGGCAACGACCATTAAAACAATTAATGCCAGCCCAATCACTGCAATCAGCAGGTATCGTTTGTTTTGTACTATTTTTTGAATCATTCTATTTCCTGTATTTGTTCACCCGGTTTGGTGGTAATTCTTCGCAGATGAACCAGCGGCATAATGCGAATCCACAAAAACACCAGCGCCAACACAACGGTGATGATGATGCCGCTTGATACATTATTTTGTGTGCCACCGGATACCAGCGAATATATTTGATTTAAAAGAAAAAGACCGACATTGATATAATAAGGCAATTTTTCGGGGACAATATTTTGCTTCATTCGCCCGTTGCACTTAAAAAACCACACCACCAGCGCAATATTGACTGCAATCAAAATAACCGTAATGGCTATGCTGACAGGAGATATGGATTGTTCCAGCAGATCGATCATTTCTTCCCCGCCGGGCAAACCTCGAAACATGGCATAGCCGCTTGCTCTCATGCTCATCAGCGAGATCATGGAAAATATGCTTATGACCGTACCGATAATCAAAAGAACGATATTCACCGTCGTCCAAGTCTTCGTTTTCTTCAATAAAATACTTTCATTTGCTTTCAATGGTATTCCACCTTTCGTCAACATATTTTGTCTTATTTTGATACTTTTTTAACATACAATAACAAAGATAACACACACGCTTTTACTTTTCAAGCGCATCTGTGTTACCCGTTATTTTTTTATTTTTTTCTTGCATTTGTTTTACAAAATTTTGACAAAATATGCGCAGAGACTGCCTGATTCTCTGCGCAAATTGTTTTTTCTCATATGATTTATTGAAATATTTTTTTTCGCAAAAACTTCAAAAATATCTCTCGAAAATGGATATTGATGTCTGTTGAAAAAGCGTTTTGGATAAATACATTGACCGCACGATAATCGTATTGATTTTTTAACATAATAAAAATTTCATTAAAAACCGCTTGGATCTTTTTTTCGCTCTGTACGTTGGTTAAAAACATATACAGCGTTTGATAATAGTGCGGCAGCCATGCCGCCTCATGCGCCAGTCCGACAAAGCGCGCAAGGTGGTCTTGCTCCAGCAAATAATCAATGTCCGCCCATCGAATGGTGTACAGCGGCGGTATTTCGTCGCGGAGCTTTTCCAACACATATTCATCGGCAAAGTATTCCGCAATATCGTCCTTTACCGCGCCTCCGACCATGATGGCCGAAGCCTTGTGCCTGCTTTCCATGCTATAGGCTTCAATATAGGCGTTACCCACAATCAATCCCTTGTCCAAATTGGCCAAATTCGCCTCTTGCAGCCGATTAAATTCACCCTTTGCAATGGCGCCTCGCAACAAAATTCCGTTTTCATTAAAGGCAAGGCGAAAAATTTGAATGGTGTATTGCAAAATATTTTTCAGCGATTGCGGCGCGCAATCAGCACTGTAGAGCACAATCGAATCACTGATGATGTGTCCGCCGATGTCTTTGTTTTCCGCCAGGGCATGCTCTTGCCATTGGCGTGCCAACATAGCCGAAAAATCGCGAATCAACGCCTCGGCTTTTGCTTGATTAATTTGCTGCAGTTTTTGCTTAAATCCCAAAATGTCGATAAACGCAACATATTTTTCGTTTTCCATGTTACACGTTCCATCCTGTGATTTTATCGAAATCCTCAAAGCCCCTCGCTTGTCAAAGTGCGGGCCGGTTTTGTTTTTCAATCATCATTTCGGTGTTTGCAACACCCTGTTTTGTCCTTTTTTATTTGATTCGCTTAAAGCCCATATACATATATTCTATGCCGATAAACAAAAGGGTCACACCGATAATCACCGCAATGGTCATACCCAGCACCAAGGGATTGATAATTAATATCAATGCCGCGGCAATCACCAAAGCATTGAGCACCAACGCTGCAATAAACGCCTGAGGATTTTTTGCTTTCACCGAAAAAGCCAATTTAATATTTTGCACCGCGTCAATCAAAAACAATATCGCAATTAAATAGGCAAACAGCGCCACGACAAACCCGATGCGAAAGGCAAACAAGATGCCCATGATCGCCAGCACGATACCCACAAACAATAGCCCTTTTGCACGCAGTCCGTTTTTTTCTTCCAGCTTATAATATCGATACATCATTGCCCCACCCTGCAGCAACGCTGCAATGCCCATGAGTCTGAGCACTTGTCCCGGCGCCAACAATATCCAAATGCCGATGCCAAAGACGACCAGCCCGCCAATTAACGCTTTATTGTTTTTCTTTTCTTTTTCCACTGTCTCTTCCCCCTATTTTGCGGTTTTGTATTATTTTGATTCCGTTTTTTCTAACAGATATTCTAATCCATGCTTTTGATACAGCAGCCAAAACTGCTCTCTTTGCGGCGGAAATTTTATCGCCGTGCGCAGCCGTTGTTGTTCTGCCAGGGCTTCTTTACTGTCTCGCCGCTCATAGCGCAGCTCTCCTGCAAGGCCTTGCAGCAGCTGCTCCCCTTTTGCGGTATTTGTCAAAATCAACGACACCCCAAGCGCATCATACCGGGCGGCATCATACTTTTCAATTCCCCAATAATCACCAATGGTGATATCTCCCGTTCTTTTTTCATCTGTAAACAGGCAAGCCTCACAGGAGGGTCGCGCAATGGTTTGCTCTTCCAAAAACAACCGCAAAAACCGATTGTCTGCGTGATGACTTCCCAAAACCGTTTTTAAATAAAAGGCCTTTTTGCAGTTGGGTCTTGACCAGGGCATATTTTTTGAACGAAAATTGATGGCGGCAATGGCACCGTATGTTTTGGTTAAAATTTTTAAAAATTCGCTCCAAATTAAAGGGCTTGGCACACTATGGCACAACAAATCGCAAAGATACAGGTTTTCTTCAAGATTTTTGCTTTGCACGTAGCCTTTCAGCCCTGCATTTTGGCAAGGTGTGCCCGTAAACAACACCATTTTATTTTGCCGCAGGTCTTCTTCCACCGACGCATAAATATATGTTATGTCGCTTTGCACATATTTGGACGTGCGAAGCCTGTCGCGCTCCTCGCTATTGACGGCTCGTCGATGCACTACCTTAAAATGCTCATCAAAGTCCGCACCGTAAACAACCCCTTTTTCAGCCAATACCGCATCGGAAAGTGCCGTAAAAGCACCGCCTGATGCGGAATGCATCAGCACCTCTTCTGAAATATGCTTTGCCACGTAATACAACGGCAATGTCGTATTTTTATAATTGTTCTCTGCAAAAAACGGGCAAATCTCCACACATTTTCCGCAATCAACACAGGCGTCTTCGTCAATTTTCGGGTACAAAAACCCTTCTTCGTCCCCTTGCATGTCAATGGCTTTCACAGGACAAATATTGGCACAGGCACCACAGCCGCAGCAATGTCTTTTTTCTTCAAAAACCTGTTTCAACTTACACGCCTCCGCCTTATTTTTATTTTGGCGTCATCGACAAATTTGCACCTTCTCTGTAAGCAAATTCAATGCCTTGCGCTTCAAATGATTCCTTTATGCCAAAATTGATGGCCTGCTGAATCGTCACATATTTTTCATAATCTTCACTGAAAACAAAATACACCACTTCATACATCAGCCCAATATCGCCAAAGGCCATAAAATATGCACGATCAAAACGCGTATCCTTTTGCCGATAAATTACATCCCGCACCAGGCGAGGAATCATCTGCAATTTTTCATTGGCCGTTTCATAGGACACGTTGAGCTGAAACAACACCCGCCTTGTTTTCAATGAACGAAAATTCTTGACCCGCGAATCCGTTAAGTCTTTATTGGAAAAAATAAGCTCTTCCCCGCTGATACTGCGCAGGCGAGTGGTTTTAATGCCGATGTGTTCCACATTGCCGCTGTGCTGTTCCACGGCAATCATGTCGCCCACCTCGAAGGGGCGATCAAACAAAATGCTGAAATAACAAAAGATATCTTTGAGCACTTCTTGCGCAGCAAAGGCCAGGGCAATTCCTCCCAGCCCCAAACCCGTTATGGCAGAGGTCAATTTGATGCCTGCGTTATCGGCAAACAAAAGAAAGGCCACAAGCCAAACAATCGCTTTGATACCCAGGCTAATCCAACGTGCCATTGCCTGATTTTCTTTTTCATGTTTGTTTTCCCAATATTTTGTAAAGACAAACACCAACAATTTAGAGACATAAATGGCTGCAAAAATCACGACAAAAGCAAGAATAATCAACGAAAAAATACGATTTACCGCTCCGCTCAACGTGAGGGTGCGCATGCTGATATAAAAAACGAGAAAATACAATATGGGCATAAAATATTTTTCGAGCAATGCAATGCTGCTCACTTTGACAAACGATTCGTCATGGGCTGCCCATTTGTGCCCGAGTTTCAAAAAAATGCGTTTTAAAATCAACGCCACCAAAATGCCCAAAACAAAAGTTGCCGCAAACATAGCGTATTGTTTCACTGTATTGTTCAGAAATGTATATTGCCAAATATTTTGCATGGCAGCCTCTTTTTTCAAGAAAATACATATTGCACAGGGCGCATAATCTGTATTAAGACTATCATAATTTTAAAAAATTGACAATGACAATTTGCGTGCCGAAATTTCACGCATTTTCTTCCGTTGCAATCATCCAACCATGGTATAATAGAACAGAATTCGATAAAGCGAGGTGCCTGACTCCATGTATGCAATCAAAACAAAACGCGTTTATGCTCCAGCCGACAAAGACGACGGGACACGTGTGTTGGTGGACAGAATGTGGCCGAGAGCCATGACAAAAGAAAAACTTGCTGCATCTTGGAACAAATTGCTAGCGCCTTCACAATCGCTATGCAAAGCATTATCGGCCGACCAAATCGACTTTTGCGATTTCAGCAAACACTATTATGCGGAATTGGATGCCAGCGAGCACGCCCACGCTTTTTTGTCTTTTATTTCCTCGGAAATAAAAACGGCGCCCATAACACTGCTTTACGCCTCCAAGGACGAAGAAAGAAATCATGCCGACCTATTGAAAAACTGGTTGCACCGGCAACTGGCAAAAGAATAACACCGCACAGCTGCCTCGGTTTCCATCACTTGTTGCCTGAGGACAAAACAGAGTACAACATTGTTTTTTTATTGAATACGAACCGACTACCGGAGTTACATAACATGAAAACGCAAAAAACAAAGTATACGCAATTTTTTTTCTTGCTTGCCTTTTTTTATATTTGCTGGACATTGCCGCAAGTCGTGGAAAATATGCGCCAGCCCTTTGACTGGATTTCCCCAGTTTTATACTGCATTCTTTTTGCCGTTGTTGCAGGCACCCTTTTGCCTTTGGAATATGCGCGCAAATGGCTGCGTGAGTTCCCTGTTGGCAAAGGCAACCTTTTTCTTTCCGTTTTATCCGTTGTGCCGGCACTTTTTTTCATCGCCGTTCTTGCAGGTTATCTGCCGCCGATTTTGGCGACGTTGCACCCCATTCCTTTATATATTCTCTATGCATTGCTGGCCTTTTGCACCACCTTTGGTTTGTGGGTTTTTGCCTTTTTCATTTTGCCGCGCCTAATCCCGCGCGCCGTGGCCTACATTGTCTTCACCGCCGTTTTTTTCGGCTTCGGCTTCTTACTCTCTTCGGCTTTCAGCAATATCCTTTTAAGCCTTGAAATGTTTATCGTGGGGCTTTTGCTTGCCATTGCACAAATTTATCACAACCGACCCTGGTTGTCTTTTGTGAGCCTGTATGCCATTGTCGCTTCTTTCATGCTGGTCAGGCAGCAATATAATCACTTTCCTCTTTGGTTGGTATCGGCTGCCTCTGCGCTGATGCTTTTGGTAATCTTCAGTCAACGTCGCTGTTTGTTTGCCCCATCCCGTCGCCGCAAAACCCCTTCTGACCGAAGCGATTAACCTTTCTGTTTTCTTACATCAAGCACTGCCGCATTTTCATTATGCAATAAAGAACTGTTTAAACTTCACCCTATTCTTTTTCCTTGCAATCAGCTTTTTCATAAAAAAAGACATTGACTTCATTGTTAATCAACATCTTTCCTCACTAATAAATCATCTTTTACACATTGCTTCGATTGCTTTTATGCCGCTGACGCAAATTTTTCTTTGCGGCTACTCCGTAAGCGCTATTTTGTTTTTTCGAGTCCCTTTAAAATTTCTTTCCAGGCGGCTTTTATGGTTTCGTTGTCTTCCTTACCGGGTTGCAAATAATAATTTTTTTCATCTTCCGTGCTGACATAAAACATATACGACGGTGCGTCTAACACGATGTGCGAACTTTTTCGAGGTTCTTGTGTCGTAAATGGAATTTCTATCCCACCCACTTGTTCCGCCAATGCACGCAACGGCTCTTCATCGGTGTAGACATCTATGTCGTACTCCCTGATTGTTTGCGTTTGAGGCTCCGGTTCATAAAACCTGCCTGTAACATGGTAGGTATTGTCATCTGTTTTGTATATCGAAAAAGAGTAGTGTTCCGACATCATCATATGCGTATATCTCATTTCGATATAGCTTATGTTATCCGTCTGCACAGGTGCTTTGCCTATCATCAAATATCCGTTCATATTTTTTGTAGTACCCATACAACCGCTGAAACAAAATACACCCACGACTAACAACAACATCAACAGCGCTGTATATTTTTCCATTTTCACTTCACCTTGCTCCTTTTCCTTTGCTGTTTATCACTATCGCCCAATGCTGCAAACAAAATGCTATCTATGCGATGCTTTATCATACTGAAGAGTATCGTTGTTATTATTATGGCATGTATTCCATCAAAGGGTCAAGCCTGCAAAGCCATTTTGCACGCTTCGCCTAAAAATTTTGCCTTCTTTGTCTTTCTCCGCTCGCTTTTTCTGTTTTTTTTATCTTCTTTTAAAAAAACCGCAGAGCAAATACGTTTGCTCTGCGGTTTCATAAGTATTGACTTTGGCTCAGACACACACACACAACAAGGTAAGCGTCTGAATCTTTACGTTTTTTATTTTCAACTACTCAGCTTTTGATGAACCTTCTCGGTTCGTTTGACTGCCTTCTTCATCTTCTTCATCTTCTTTTTTCTTTCGCCGCCAAGGCAGTATCAGCAAGAACAACGATATGAGCGTGGCAAAGGTCGGTATCCATCTGTTTCGTTCCAAATAAATTAAAATATAGTTTATCCACCCAATCACGCCGTCGGGCTTGCCCATTTGCTCGGCGTCCAATACAATCACTTCTTTGGTTTCATTTATCGGCGCCTGTTCTTGCACTTCTTGCACAACCCGCTCACCCATCACCAGCATGCGGTGCGAACCAATCATATAAGGATCGCAGGTAACCAAGGTTGCCAAGTCGCGTCCGTCCCTGATAATCAAGTCTTCTGTCTGCGTCGGTATCACCACTTTAATCTCATAGACTTTATAAAGCAGCTTGCCGCTCAGCGATTCCACAACAAAGATATCACCGATTTGCATTCGATTTAAATCGCGAAACATTTTTGCACTGGGCAGACCTCTGTGTCCCGTGAGCACCGTGTGGGTGCCAATTCCTCCCACCGGGTAGGAGGAATCCGGAATGTGACCCACCCCCACCGACAGGTTTTCTTCTGAAACACCCTGAAAAATCGGCAGTCGAATATCCAGTTTTTCAATGACCACATAACCCAACATTTCTCCCGTGCGGTAGTTTGAGTAATGGGCGCCTTCTTTGGATTCTTCCGCTACTTGATCATATCCTCCGCGATGCAGTTCCTGATTGATCTTCTCGGCTTCTTGCTGTATGCGCAGCAACTCTTCGTCCGTCATGGCTTGAAGTTTTTCATCATAAGAGGCAATAACTCTTGCCTGTTGTGCCTTGGCATACCAATTGCTGATAAACGGATACAAAAAGATGAGCAGGCCAATCAAAAATATTACGCCGAAAAATTTCTTTTTTCTCATTTATTTATACTTTGTCCGATTTCGTTGTTTGTAGGCAAACTTATGCTTTATTTTTCGCATCCTTTTTTCTCATGTTTTTATAAGCGAAAAACATAATGCCTACACCCAGTATCGTAATAAGCAGGCTGCCCATGCCGCCTGTTTGCGGCAGTGTCCATTGATTTAAGGAGTTGGGCACATCCACCGTTACCGTAGAGGCAGCTGCCGTGACGCTGACATCAATGGCTCTGGGATAAATTTTATATCCGTTGGGCGCTTTGGTTTCCACAAGTTTATAGCTGCCAAAGGGCACATCCGTGAACGTAACATTGCCGTTAGCGTCTGTGGTGCCTGTGTAAGCCTCGCCGTTTTTGTTTACAACGGGCGTTGTGCCGTCACTGGCCATCAAAGCAAATTCCGCACCGGCCAAGTTAGCGCTGGTGTCAGAGTCATATTTATGTACCGTGATGCTACCCGTTACCAGCTTGACATAAATGGTCGGTGATGCCGCACTGACATCCGTGGAGTCATAGCTGTTGACATAGGCCAAATTGGCGGTATTGCCCACCACGTCCCCTGCCGTTGCCGTCGTGTTGAAGCTGGCATTAAAGGTAATGACCAGTTCTGCGTTCGGTGTCAAAATCGTATAATCTGTCACCGTAAAGGTCACCGTGTTGCTTGCGGTGCTTAAGGTGTAGCCTGTGGTAACGGCTGTGCCGCCAATGGTCACCGTGGGTGTCGTTGTTGTATCCAGCGTCAGTTTGCTGTCGATTACGTCTGTGAGAATAAATTCCGTATAGCCGTCTGCATCCCCCGGCAAAGCCACTTTTACATGATAGGGAAATGCTACATTATATCCTGTCACATTGTATGCATCTGTTCCCGTAGGATCAATTCCTGCCACATTGTTGGCATCCTTTGTCACCACGGGTTTGAGATAGTTTGTTTGCGTAAGCGGCACAACGGTACCTGTTTGGGTGCCGTCAGTGGCCACGTTTCCGCTTTCGGTGATATCAAATTCTATAACTGTCGGGTTCAGCGCATAATCGGTGGCTGCTGCTGTTTGCACCAAGGTGTAGCTGCCGTATTCAAGGCCGTTTACGCTAAAGGTGCCGTCAGCGCCGGGTGTAAGGGTTGTGCTGATGGTGTTGTTTACCGTAGCTCCGGTTTTATCCGTAACTTGCACCAAGGTATAGGTGCCGCCGGGCAGCTCGGTCACCTCGTCATTTCCGTATTGCGTGAAATGAATGGCACCCCGTGTCAGTTCGTTTTTGGGATAGACATATACGCTGTACATCAAAACCGATCCATCCGGGCTGGTCATGGGCAATTCCACGGTAAAAGTCGACGTGTTTGCCGTGTAGCCTGTGGGCACAGAGGTTTCCTGCATGGTATAGCGCCCTGCCGCCAACTGTTGGGTCACTGTGCCGCCGACTCCGGTGGTCATTGTAAACGGCGTCGCACCCGTTACCGCTGTCCAAGTATCGGTGGCCACATCATAAGATGCCGTTTGGGTCAGTGTATAGACCACCCCGACAAGCGGTGTGCCGCTGGGTACGGTTTGCTCACGACCGGTTGCGTCAACAGCACCGGTAATGGGGTCTTGCGCAATTTTTGTAATGGTCAAAGTCGGCGCTGCAGGATTACCGATTACCGTGTAAGCCTGCACGGTTCCCGTTGTAGAAACCAATGTCAAGAGCATGAGAAGAATGGTAAATAGGCTGAGTAGTTTGTTTTTTTTCATGGTGAAAATTCCTTTCATATCATTTGCTTGTTTGTTGTTTTTTTATTTCACGGCGGTAAATCATCACTGTCAATATCATGATTACCAAACCGACTAAATACATTCTTGAAATATCTATGCCGCCCGTATCGGGCAACACCCATTTATTTTTCTCGTTGGCAACGGTCACTGTCGCTGCATTTGTGCTTTGCGTAACAATTACCTCCACAGGTTCTGTCAATATTTTGTAGCCGTTTGGCGCCTTGGTCTCAACCAAGCGGTAAGTGCCTGTTGCCTGAACGGTAAAACTGATTTTTCCGCTGCCGTCTGTGGTGCCGCTGCCGATTTTGGTATCGGCACTGTTATATAAATCAAACACCGCGCCGCTCAAAAGCGCCGCTGTTTCGCTGTCTTGCTTGGTGAGGATAATGCTGCCGTCAAATACATTGGTCAAGGTTGTGGTGGCATCAGCGCCCAAAAGCACGCCATCTACCGTGATGGTTTTGTCTGTGTTGATAATGAGCGTGTGCCAAGTGTCGTTAAGAATATAATTGGTCGGTGCAAAGCTTTCTCGAAAGGCATAGCTGCCCGGAATGAGTTGATTAAACAGCGCCTTGCCGTCTGCAAGCGTGGCGCTTCTTTTGATCAACGTGACTCTGTCGGATTGATACAAAGAAAATTCCGCTCCCTGCAAGGGCGCAGCGTTTAAATCGGTTTTCAAAATATACACATTATAGGTCACTGCCGTGGTGGCAGGACCGCTGACATTGTTAAAGGCATCCGTTGCCGTGCCGCTGAGCACCTCACCCGGTTTGAGCACGATGGTTGTGGGCACCGCCACTGTAAAGGCGCCTGTGGTGCTGTCTGCAACCGCGCTGATAACCGTGGTGCCGTCAGGCAGCGTAATGTTTACTGTTGAACCCGGCTCCGCCGTTCCCGTAATGGTCGTAGCACCGGGCTCCACCACATTAAACACCGGCGGGCTTGGGGCGACATTGTCTTGATAATATACGCGAATAACATTGTTGGTGGTCGTGATGGTATAGGGCGCTGCCGCGCTGGGTGCAACATTTGTCGTACCCGCGGGAAACTCATAGCGAAGCAGGGCCGTGCCTGCAGGCTGGTTGGATATATCCACACTGCTCAAGGTAGGCAGGGCAGTAAGCACACTACCGGTGGTGGTGCTCATCAAGTTTCCGTCGTGGTAATATTCTATGGTATAGGGCAGCGTCTGCGTGGGATCTATTTCGTAATAAAATCTAAACACATTATTGGCTTCTGTGCTGCTGATGTATTTGATCGTTGTTTGTCCGGGCGTGATTTTATATCCCGGCGGTGCAGTCGGCAAAGGTCCGAAATCATGATCTCCCGTGGGCAGCGTGCCTGTGATGGGATTGGTGGTACCCCCCGCAGCGGGAAAATCGGTTACCAGACCCGGCACAGGGGTTGTGGTGTAATTGCCGGTCAAATAATCGCGCAAATAAAAATATTCCGTATAATCAAAAACCTCGGGAAACGAGTAGGTCATTGTGCTGCTGGAGCCGATATAATAACCGTTACCGCCTGTCAGCGACAATCTGAGATTTTGAAAATTGGCCTCCGTGCCAAAATATTCCAATGCCTGGGCTGTCGTCAAGGTCAGCGACGACGTTGCCGCCGGCGCCTCGCCCGCAGTGGGTGCGTTGGTGGCATAGATTTTATAGGTTAATTGGTATTGATCCGGCGCAGTCATCTTCCAGCTGATAACCACACGGTGTTCTTGCCCGTTGTTCATTCCTGCATAAGAGGAGGTGGCTTTATGTTCGATTCTGTTTTCATTGGTAGGCGTAATCGGTTTTGTAATGGCAATATGCGGCCCTGCTACCGAACCCACACCGTCATACCAGTGACCGATGCTGTCAAAGTCAGAACCCCACTCCGACATATCAAATTCAATCGCCAATGCATTTGGAAGAGGCGGTCCGCCGTTGGAGGTGTTTTCGCCATAGACCCCCAGGCGAGAATAGTCCCCGTTTAAATTGCCTCCGGGAAACTGCCCTTCATCTGCCGTTGAAAAAACAATGGAAAGGCCGCGGTTTTGGTAGTTCCATTGCCCGTAGGTCGTTCCAAAATTCATATTCAACTGCAATTCCAAATCATTGTTCATCAAGTCAAAGGTGATATTGGAGTTGACGATAGATTGATCCGACACTTCGCGGGTCATATATAGGCGGTTGCTGGTATATGCGCCGTAAGGGGAAGGGTCTGCGGCAATATCATTGAGCTGTGAGCCGTTCATTGTACCCGCAGGAATGCTAAAAAGCCCTCCACCTGTGAAGTTAGGGCTGATATTGTAATAGGTTGCATTGGGAAGATACTAGGTTGAGCGCGCTTGCGCTGAGAGAGATTTTTCTAAAACAAAGCTGCCCTGACCACCTGCGATTTGAAGGCAGACAAGCAAAATAAACATATAGAATATTTTACGAAAATATGGTTTATGCTTCACTTTGTTCAATAATACTTTCTTTTGTCTGTTTTAGAATGCTTCCTTAAAATCAAGATATTTTATCCTATTTATCCTATATAAATAGTAGTAACCATTCCTAACAAGGCATTATAACATAATATACTCAAATTACAATATTTGTTAGGCAAACAAAGTATTACAAAATTTTGAATAAAATATCTTTTTTTATTATTTTTTGTACTTTTTTTCAACAACCTTCTGTAAATCTACTCTTTTTTCACAATGGAAATTTTTTTAATATATCTTTGTTTTTTTACCTTATATTATTCTGATAGTAATATCTATTTCTAAATAATTCAGATTCTTATCATGTTGAGGACAGTTCCTATAAAACGTCCTTGCCTGCGATGGTTGCAATGTCATAGGGTGTTTCTTGGTAGACGCAATAGTTCAGCCAGTTTGAAAAGAACAAATTGGCATGGGAGCGCCACTTGACGGTGATGCCTTGCTCTTCGTCGTCGTTGATAAAATAGTTTGACGGCAGGGTGATTTCTTCTCCCTTTTCTTTGTCGCGTGCGTATTCTTTATACAACGTGTCGCTGTCATACTCGCCATGACCCGAGACAAAAATCAAACGATTGTCTTTTGTGGTTGCCAGCTGCACCCCTGTATCGGGTCGCTCCGCCCACACCAACAAATCCTTTATCCCTGCCAAATCTTCGCCCTTGGTGTAGGTATATCTCGATTGCGGCACAAAATACGTATCGTCGAACCCCTTGGTGAGCACGTTTTGGCCGTTGGCTTGAAATTCATAGACGCCGAATATTTTTTTGCCTGCGTCATGCTTTTGCACCCCATAATAATGGTAGAGTGCCGCCTGAGCAGCCCAACATACAAACAGCGCCGAAAACACATTTTTTCGCACATAATCGAGAATATCTTTCAGCTCTTTCCAATAGAGCACCTCTTCATACTCCATACGCTCCACAGGGGCACCCGTGATGATCATTGCATCGTATTTATTGTTTTTGATTTCCGAAAAGGTCTTATAAAATTTTTTCAAATGCCCCATGTCGGCATTTTTTGATTCATAGCTTTCTGTACGTATTAAATCGATATTGACCTGCAAAGGCGTATTGGACAACATGCGCAAAAACTGCAGTTCCGTTATTTCTTTTGTAGGCATTAAGTTTAATATCGCCACGTTCAGCGGGCGAATATCCTGGCTTTGCGCCCTGGTATCACTCATGGTAAAAATATTTTCCTTTTCCAGCGCCGCTTTTGCGGGCAAATCCTGGTGTACAATTACCGGCATGTTTTTTTCCTCCTCATTCTTCGCTTTTTAGCGCGCACTTTCTTTTAAAGCTTGGTCTATATCTTCAATGATATCATCGATGTTTTCTATACCGATGGACAGGCGCACCATATTCGGTTTAATGCCTGCTTTGAGCTGATCTTCTTGGGACAGCTGGCGATGGGTCATGCTGGCGGGGTGCAGCGCATGGGTTCGTATGTCACCCACATGTACAACCAAAGAGGCCAGCTTGAGACTGTTGATAAATTTTTTACTGTTTTCCAAACCGCCCTTGATGCCCACCGACAACACCCCTGCCGCACCATTCGGCAAATATTTTTGTGCCAGTTCATAAGAAGGCGACGACGGCAGTTTTGGATAGTTTACCCATTCAATCTGCGGATGTTTTTCTAAAAACTCGGCGACTTTCAGCGCGTTTTCGCTGTGGCGTTCCATGCGCAGCGCCAATGTTTCCGTGCCCAAGTTAATCAAAAACGCATTAAACGGTGTCATGAGTGTACCCAAATCACGAATAAACACCACCCGCGCCTTGGTAATAAATGCGCTGTTTCCAAAGGCTTTTGTGTAGCTTAGCCCGTGATAGTTGGGGTCTTCTTCGGTCAGATGCGGATATTTTCCGTTGTTCCAGTCAAATTTTCCGCTATCTACAATCAATCCGCCCACACTGGTGGCATGACCGTCCAAATATTTTGTGGCGGAATGTATAACAATATCCGCCCCGTAATCGATGGGATTAAGCAGTGCGGGTGTTGGGAAAGTGTTGTCCACAAACAACGGAATACCGTTTTTGTGCGCCAGGTTGCTAAAACGCTCAATATCCAACACCTCCACACCCGGATTGCCCAGACTTTCACCCAAAAGCAGCTTTGTGTTTGGGCGAATGGCTTGTTCAATTGCCGCATCTTCATCAGCAGCGCTGACAAAGGTGGTTTCAATTCCGAATTTTTTTAATGTGGAACCGATCAATGTAAAGGTTCCGCCATAGATGTTATTAAGTGCAACAATATGCTCTCCGCAGTTGCAAATGGTTAAAATGGCAAGCAGCGTCGCCGCCTGTCCCGAAGAGGTGCCCACAGCGCCCACGGCACCCTCCATTGCCGCTATTTTGTTTTCCAAAACCGCCACACTGGGATTGGAGATGCGGCTATACATGTGTCCGTCTTTTTTTAAATCAAACAACG
>ENA-UOOM01001570-UOOM01001570.1-fermentation-metagenome-genome-assembly--contig:-NODE-1570-length-21437-cov-7.354691_pt1 | contig 21437 bp, 13 predicted proteins | sample MGYA00245781_ERZ724031 | MGnify/ENA primary metagenome ERZ724031 (study PRJEB28704, sample SAMN03018317) | fermentation metagenome | biome: anthropogenic terrestrial biome; feature: soil; material... | reverse complement strand
AATGGACCAGAAGATACGATAACTGGGATTTGGTTGTGAGCCAGCTGAAAATCCTATTCGAAGATATATTAGCAACAGCATAATTGGGGCTCTGCCCCAAACCCCGGGGTTTATCGCTTTGGTTTTTAAAAACCAAATAAGCCGCTCGAGTTGCACCCCTGCATCGCTCTACCCTGCTTACTTGGAAAAACATTAATATTATGAGCAATACTTGGGTAAACTATACTTAAAGGTAAAAAGAACCTTGAGTATAAACAAACAGTATTCGACATTTCAACTTGTCGAATACTGTAACTAAAATTATATTTGTATTTTCATCAAAAAGAGAGAATACACAAAATTATTTACACTGCCTGCAGTGGTATTTAAAAAAGTTTATTCCTCATCGCTGATATTACCTACAATCGTTTTACAAATAACTCCTCATATTTTTTTTGTAACTCTTTTTCCTCATCAGCTGTAAGATCATCAATCTGGATAAATAATCTTTTTTCAGCTCTACTCATACCTACATAGTTTACTCGATGTTCTTCGTTAGTATCTAGATTAGGATTTAGCAATAAACTCTTAGTATTCTTAGTTCCAATAACCATAACATTCTCATACTCAGAACCTTTTGCTTTATGTATTGTAATATGATTACTGGTATCATCTACAATATTGATGCAAATTGCCATGCTCTTGTATGAATTGTGTTCATAGAAATCTTTTGCATTACCTTTCCTAAATCCCGATAAATTGGGATTTAAGGCTGAACAGATAACATCATAAAAGTCCATTAAAGTGCCTTCACTATATGAATTGTATTCTTTCAGCATTTTTGATAATGAGCATAGAGCTATTTTCTTAGGATGTTCTTCTTTTCTAAAAATCCATTCGACCCGTTTAATAGCTTCTTTATATTTCCCGTATATTGCTAATTCAATAGTTTCAATAAAAGACAAGATATAATTTCTACGCTCACTACTACTATCCATATTTGAATACTCTTCAAGTAACTTTTTATTCAAGTCATTACCTTCAATTTCTTTTTTCATTGCGTTAGAATTGATATTATCTCTAGAGAGTGATACAACTGTTTTTTCCTTATCTTCTTTGCATATTTCACAAGCTTTATTATATGCAGTGTTCCTATCACCAACAAATACAATTGCTTCATCAAGATCCATATTATCACATGGAACTTGATTTATATCGTTGCGTACATTATTTAGAAATTTTACGATTTGATTAGAACTTCTATGATTTTCTATTATTGTATATTTGCTATTTTTATCAACTTTGAAAGAATCAAATAGCGAAGAATCTGCACCTTGAAAACTATAAATAGATTGGGCTTTGTCACCTATTACACCCACGATAGTTTCTTTTTTTCTAATTTCACTTACAATGTATGCCTGTACAGGATTAGTATCTTGATATTCATCAAGAAAAACATACGGGTACTTTGCTCTAAGAACATCGAGAATAAAAGGATACTTTTCAATAAGGATATATGAAAAAAACAATATATCATTATGTTCAAGTTTCCCTTTACGCCAATATATCTTCTTTAATTCGATTAATTTGCTCGATAGCATTTTTAAATTTTTAGCCTTGAGGCCATTTCGTATATTCTTTTTATTATCATATCCAACTGCTTTTGTATTGTCGCATTGAAATGAGATAGTATTACTTTTATAAACACATTTAATTGATAGTAACCAACTTTTTAATGCTTGATTCAATGCTGGTAATTTTAAAATTTGATTCCTTGTATTTGGATTATCTAATTTATCAAATTCTTTATTATCCAACCATTCTCTAACATACTTACTATTTACAAAAAACTCATCATGTCCATTTATCTTCTTACAATCCAATTCATATTCATTAGGGATAAAGGAGCAATAAGGTTTTACTACATTTTTATATAAAAAACTATGTATTGTTGATACTTCTACTTTGTCTGCGACTCCTTTACCAAGTCGTTTAAGAATAGTCTCTACAGCAGTATTAGTATAAGTGATACATGCTACTTTCCGTACGCATGATAATCTTGTTGTAATTTGAAGTACATTCTTGATATGATTTACCAAGAACTCTGTTTTACCCGCCCCTGGACCAGCCTCTACTTTAAAGTCCTTTTCAATAGGTATTTTATCCTTAGCTGTAATTATCATATATCCTCACACACCCAATCAATTGCATCTTTTATATATGTTGGTACATTAAATTCTTTAAATTTTGGTTTCCCTTTTTCACATAAATTATCACGTAATATAGAGGATAATTCTAGGGCGTTTTCCCCTTTACCAACAGAATTTAAGTACCTAGAAGCAATTATTGCTTTCTTTTTTGTATTGTCATCCCAAATTTTAGCATCACAACTGTTAATTGACTGTTTTATCCGTTCGTTTTCTTTAGTATCACTAAGTTCTTCATAAAATACTTCTAATTTTTTATTGTTTTCATAAAGTTCCATCATTTTTTTTAATTCTTCATTATTTGACAATGACGGTGTAATTAATAATTTACATGTCGGGTTTTCAAATGCTATTTGATATTCAAGTGTTCTGCCATATTGTTTATCCTGTATAAACGAACATATATTGGAATGTTTCCCTTTTTCATATTTTCCCATTGTTATGTTATGCTTATATTCATAGTTGGTATTATCGACATTCATTTCAAAAGGATAGCATTTCCTAAATTTTTCATTATTTTCGTTTTTCTTTTTTCTTGTTGGGTCTATATCAGTAATACACGCTACCTTTCTATTAATAGTGTTGTCTTTTTTACTATCGAATAAATACAAGAAATGTTCGAAATACCGGCCACCCACGTTAATTATTGAGACATGATTCTCTTCTAGTGGCTTCCCTAAATAATCAGCGAAAATAGGTATAAGTAGTTGTTCTGCTATTCCTTCGACTAAAATGATCTTTTCAGCAAAAAGCATATTCGACTTAGTTGCATCAAGAAATCTTTGAACATATTTTTTGCTATTAGTCTTATCTTTTTTTGATTTATCTTCTTCAATATCAAAAAACACTTTCCCTGGGTATGCAACTTCAGACTGTCCATTTTCCTTATATAAGCAGATAATATCGTCAAGCTGCGTTGATGAGGTAATATGTGTTGAGTGTGAGGTAATAAACACTTGCTTAACTTTTTTCTTTTTAAGGTTATCTTTTAAAAATTTTATGAGCTGAAATTGCATAGTAGGGTGTAAATGTGCCTCGGGTTCTTCAATTGCTAATATAGGAAACACTTTAGCATTACTTCCTAAATACTGACCATCTGAATCCACCTGCATTTTTGCTAGTAATAGTGACATGAAAATTAAATTATTATAACCCAGACCGTTATTAGATATGGGTATACTCATACCAGTATTTTGTTTTACAATCAATTGTAAGACTGAGTATAATTCGCTTTCCGTTATCTTTCCTTCAAAATTAGGTTCAGACTTATCAAATGATGCACCAATATCATCCGCATAAGACAATATCTCTTTATTTCCTCTTTTTAACCTTTCTTTTAATTTCTCTATTAGGTCATGAGATGTAGTTTCGAAATCCGCTTTTCTAGTTTCAATTTTTTTAGATTGTTCTTCTATAGAAATGCTTTTGTCTGATTTAATATCATAATCTATAAAAAAATCAATTACATTCTTTAGTAATGTGTTTTTTCCTGAAAACATATCCCGTTCAACGTCACGAATAGCATCTAAAAATTGAAAATCAAATTTATTAAGGCTATCCCCATCAATTTGAACTTGATTATCAGGATTTCCAACCCAAGTTTTATTAATATATAATCGTATAAAATTGTCATTAATAATCTTTCGTGCTTCTTCTTGAGTTGATACATCTTTTATGTATTTCTTATATTTTTCCTCTTGGTCTTCTGGTAAAAAGAACTCATACTGTATTTGTGCTGCATAAGGTTCTTTTAAAGAAATAAGCCAATTACTAACAGTAACCAACTCATCACCCATCAAATTTTCATTATCAGATTGAGACAATAATACAGTAATAGATATCTTGGGTGAGTGTAAACGTAATTCTGATAAAGGAATATTATTATAAATATCGTTTATTGATAATTGCTTTTTTACCCTACTATCAAAAATCAAAGCTAATGCCTTGAGCAAATTAGATTTACCTGCATTATTTTGACCTATCAGCAGATTAACGCCATCTCTAAAGTCTACAGAAATATTATCAAAATTTCTAAAGTTTTCAATCTTTACATTTGATATAAACATAACTACTCTCCTTTATAATACTTTATATCTCTGCTGCCCAGATGAAGTCTTTTCAATCGGGACAACGCTTATATCATTACTTTTGATATAATTAAGAAATAAGGTGCCAAGGAGGAGTCTGTCACTTCGTGATATTCTATCCCACTCGTATCCTTTAAAAAGATCACGAACTAAGAATATTTCACCACATTTAAGGTTAGCTAATTCTCTTTTTGCTATATCTAATAGATCATTTCCTGTTGACAAAATGATACCTCCTAATCGAGATAATGATATAAACAACATTATTATTTCAATTGTATATCTTTCCCTAAAATTTTACAACAGTAAAACGTCAAATTAGACATAACTTAACAGAATATTTAGAATTAAATAGCAAAACCGCCAACGATAAAGTCCTCAACAAATTAAAGACTTTATTCTTAGTAGTTTAAACTCAACAGGAGCAGGGAAGACATCCTGCTCCTATTTTAATGCCTATTCATAGTAATCCACATCTTGTTTGACCACTATCCCTGAGTGAAACTGTATCTCCAGTTTCATACCTTTATGTACCCTTATAGAGGAAATCAGCCTTTTTACAAGGTCTTGGTCAAACTCCCTTACTTGCGGGTTAACATTGCCTATGGTCTTGTCTAATGCCTCAACTCTTTGAACATAGTTTTCTGCATTTTTCTTTGCTTGCACCGCCTTTATTTTCGCTGTTTTCAACGTATTTATCTTCTCAGACAGTTTCTTATATTCTTCATCGAATTCTTCGCTGACAGCTCCTTGTTTTGCGTTATTTTCTATAAGTGTAATCATCTGATGTTGCAGTTTTTCTATTTGTTCGTCATATTCGGTTGTAACACCTTGGGTGCTGTAGTTTCCGATAACTCTTATAACATTTTCTCGGAAGGTGCCTATAAACTCACCTGTATTTTCTACAACGTTGTTTATTGCTTTCATAATTGCATCATGGAGTTGTTCTTCCTTTAGGGTAGGGGAGTTCTGGCATCTTGATTTCTTGCCTTGTTTCAGCCTGTCCTCGCATCTCCATACTGCCGATTTGTCACCGTATTTAGACCATATCTGCCTACGGTAGGCATGGCCACATTCTGCACATACCATCAGATCCGTAAGTATATATTTAGAACTGTATTTGCTTTTCTCTTTTAATTCCTTGTTCTTTTTTCTTGTAACAGCTGATTTATTTAAACTTGCACATCTTGCTTTTTCTGCCTGTACTTGGTGGAATAACTCCTTTGGAATGATTGCCTCATGGTTATCCTCTATGTAGTACTGTCTTACATATCCATCATTTTTCACCCTTTTCTTGGTGAGAAAATCTACTGTATAAGTCTTTTGCATACGAGCATCACCGCAGAATTTTTCATTTGAGAGCATTTTGTTGATGGTTCCCGGATGCCACTGGTCAAGTCCTGTGACAGTCTTAATACTATCTTTTTCTAAGCCTTTGCATATCTGAACGATACTACTGCCCTCAAGGTACTCCCGAAAAATCCTTTTTACGATAACTGCTTCTTCGGGTACTACTACAAGGTTACCGTTCTCATCTTTGGTGTAGCCTAAAAACTTTTTGTGATTCACCGATATGATGCCGTTTTCAAATCTTCTCGTCAAGCCCCATCTTGTATTTTCGCTGATGTTTCGGCTTTCCTCTTGTGCCTGACTGCTGAGTATGGTGATTAGCAGTTCTCCACCACTTTCCATGGTGTTGATACCCTCTTTTTCGAATATGACAGGTACATTTTTCTCTTTCAGCTTTCTAATATTTTGCAAGGCATCAACCGTATTTCTCGCAAATCTGCTGACCGATTTTGTTAATACCAAGTCTATTTTTCCATCTATGCAAGCATCAATCATAGCATTAAAATCATCACGTTTACTTGTCTGCGTTGCTGATTTTCCATCGTCAGCAAATATTCCGGCACATTTCCAATTTGGGTTGCTGTTTATTTTATTGGTGTAGTAGTCAACCTGTGCTTCGTAACTGCCTTCCTGCTGTTCCAGCAAGGTGCTTACTCGGCAGTAGGCGGCTACACGAAGTGTTTTCTGCTCTACTCTTAATTGTCTGTCATATTTTATTTGTGGCGGTATGATTGCCACTGTTTTTTTCGCTGCAGCCATTTTTCTCATCCTTTCGCTTGTATTTTGAAATCTCGCTAATTTTCAGTCCGTTTATAAATTCTGTTTTCACTTTGCCATCTTGAAATATGGTAATTTTGTTTATTATTGCTTTGAATAATCCTTCATCGAATTCTGTTAGCAGGTCTTGACCGATTAATGTTTCTTTTATTTTCTGTGTCTGCACTTCGTAGTCATCTATCTTGGAAGTGCTGTAGGTAAGTTCTGCTCTTTTAAATATTAGAACTGCTAACTCTTGTGATGAGAAAACTTCATCTTCTTCAAGCTGATGTATTCGACTTTCTATTTCAAGCAGTTCTTTACTGATTTTGGGAGGTTCTTTTTTATAGGGTTTATCAAGTAAGCGTTGGTCTTTAATAAGCTTATTTACTGCGCCTATAAATACTGATTTTAATTCCTCATCTGTATAGAAGAGGTTTCTGCATAGTACTCGGTTCTTAAATATATATTTTTTGCATTTCCATCTGCTCTTTTCCGATGCCTTACCCGAATGCTCCGTGTACTTTCTATATGGCTCACCACATTCACCGCAGAATATCTTGTTTGCAAATAGCCTTTGGTTTTTCATGCTGTTTGGCTGTGCTGTACGTCCAAGCTGATTTTTTTTGTGTTTTCTCTTGGCTTGAACCTTATCGAAGGTGGCTTTATCAATCAATTGGGGATAAACTTCATCACCCATATACTTAATATTTTCAAGAATTCTTCCTATAGCACCATGTGTCCAATTGGTTTTGTTATTTGCATTCGGGACTTCTTTTTCACTTAGGTCATTTGCTATAGCTAATAAGGATTTTCCTTTTAGATATTCCGAATAAATCATTTTTACGGTTTTGGATTTTTCTTTATCTATCTGTATTTTGCCATCCACCATCTTATATCCGATTGGCATATGTGTTTGCATATTTGTGTTCACCTCTTTTCTATGTATTCTGTCAATTCAAGGTTATTGATAAGTCTGAATGTAATATCACCGTTTTTTCCGATTAGGACTTTATCTACCGTATGGATAAACAGTTCTTCTTGATAATTGTCCATGATTACTGGGTTGTATTTTATAATCTGCAGTATCCTGTTCGTTTCCTCAATCTCTTTTTCATAGCCATTACTCTCAAGGAGAACATTTCGCTTTTTCTTGTATTCCTCAATTTCGATATTAATGGCATTCTGTTTTTCCATAAAAATAGCAGAGTCCATATATCCTTTTAGCATGACTCGCTGTAGGATATGGCTCTGCTCCATTAACTCCAATATTTTATTGTTTAGTCTAAGAATTTCTTCTTGCTGTTCTTTATTCACCCTTAATTTTTTTAAGGATTCCAAGAGGGGATAGAGGATTTCACTGTAGTTGCTTACAAGCTTATTCCACATGGTTAGAAAGGCATCTTTTATAATATCCTCTCTTACTGCTTTCATGGTACACCTACCACGCATTCTATGTGCCTTGAGTGTAAAAAAAGTATGTCATAAAGACCTAGTGGCTCCTTGACGGCAAGGTAATTTTTGATTTTCTTCGAGCACACTTTCTGCTAATCACAAATTATCAAGTAAAATGCTCCTTTGTTTAGTTTTGGTTCGTATCTTAATTATAACATTGGTAAGCATTTTTGCATTTTTTATTGGTAAATCAATAAATCTTAAGAATTTATGATTAGTTTTCTATTTATTTTCTTAAATTATGGATTACTTTATAATTCTCAATTTATTCTTTTGAAAAATGATTATAAAAAATGAAATTTAAAAATGTGGAAACTCAAAATCTGCAATTTCTCCAGGTGTAAGGGATGTTCGTTGCTACTACATCTTCAATTTTATCAATAATCATCTAATCGTGTATGAGTTCCTTTTGTTTGTATCAACAATAAAAATCATGACCACCGGATAATTGATGGCCATGATTAATGTTTTAATTTTGTTCTATGAACCTCATGAGAATAGTTGCTATTTCCGCACGGGTTGCTGTATTCTTGGAATCAAGGACACCATTGCCCTTACCGGAGATAATTCCATTGCCAACCGCCCACTCCATAGCTTTGGTTGCCCAAAGTGATACATCGTCTGCATCTACAAAGATAGATAAATCACCTGATTTGGAGACATCCAGTCCCTTTTTTTGTGCAAAGCGATACAGCAATGTTACAAGTTGTTCTCTTGTAATTGAATCATCCGGATTAAGTCCGTCAGAAATATCATTAGACTTTGCCCATTCCTGTGCCGCTGTGTACCAGTTTGTACTTGTAATGTTTTGTGCAGGGCTGCTCGCCAAACGATATAACACAGTCCAAAGCATAGCTCTTGTTGCAGTTGCATCCGGACTAAACTTGTCATCACCGGTTCCTTTCATCAAACCACGCGTCTGAACATACTCAACTGCTCCTGCATACCATGCACTTTGTGCTACATCTGAGAAGTTTACAGCAGGTATGGTTGGTGGTAAAATGAACTTATTTTCCGTATTATCTTCAGGCTTTATTTCCGGTTTCGGCTTAGAATTTCCACCATCACTTGGTTTATCTCCACCTCCTGACGAACCACCTTCATTTTCAATCACTATGTTGTTTACTGTCAAGATGTTGTTTGTATTGTCATAGTCAGGTATTTCTTCATCAGAAGAGTCGTATGCCTTGGCTACCAGATATAGATTCTGTGGTAAACTCTTAGTATTAGCTAGCTCAAACTCTACTAACACTGATTTACTGAAATCTCCATCTTCAAGTGCTGCTCCATCAAACACATTTTGGGCAACCGACGTATTGCCGAAGGAATCCTCATAGATTCCAACTGAGATTTTTCTTCCCGAAAGTGAAAATGGTGTGTTGTTTGATATCATAGTATTAATAATAAGAACATCCTTTTCCTTCATAGACGATAGTATCTCTGCAGCGATATCTGTCTGACTGAGGTAGATGATATCTGTGCTGTTTGCTTCACTGTTGTCTTCAAAGGTTGCAGTTACGGTGTAGTATATTTTCTCCTGCAAATTACGCTTAGGCGTAAAAGCAGCTGAAATCACGGCTTCAAAGTTTGGAAGAATGCTCCATTGATTTGTGGCATCCCCTTCGATAGTCGTACTCTCTCCATCAATGTCTACCGTAATACTTTTGATGGGTTCAAAGCCTTTGTTTTTAACCTTTATATCAACAGTAATCTTGACATCTGGTGTAAAAATAGTAATATCATTGGCACCTGGAGTTGTTTCTATTTCATTACTGAAAACTGCGCTGGTTAAATATTGATACTCTTTTCTATTTACTTCAGTATTTGACGTACCAAATTCAAATTCTCTAAATAAAACATCTATATTTAGTATATTCCCATTCATATCTGCTTCATACGAATGAACATACACATCATTCTCAGATGCTTCAGGAAGCTCTGCCACCACCTCTATAGGCGCTGAAACAAATGCCGTGTTATTAGTCACAGCAGATATACGAGAAGCATAAAGTACTGTTTCAGACCTCTCATCGTCTATCTTCCTATTGCCCAGCCATACTAATGCAAAAACTCCCGAATTTGACTTGTCATTGAAGAGTCTAAATTCTCCACTTACATTTTCAGGTACACCGGAGAACACTGTACCAGTTACGAAGCCCTCAGTATTTATTTCATACAAGGAAAGCTTAATTTGTCCTGCTTCGTCACCATTTCCATCCTCTTTCCCTAAACATGCAAGCATGTATGCGCTGCCATTATAGATTAAGCTCACGTTATTTGCTGTCGGAAGATTATTTTGAATAATTGTTACATCGCCACCATTTGAAATTCTTACTATTTCAATTTTATCGCTTTTCAATATAACCGCTACTATGCTGTTTCCATCACCATCCATTTCAACTATGTAGTCATCTATTCTATCACCTGTAGGTGGTGCATATAGCATGGCTTCAGTTGCTTCATTTAATTTAAACATGAGACTATTATTGGAAAAATCAACGGTAGGACTATTATTTTCATATGTCATCCAAACCTCAACTCTATCAGTTTTGTTTGTAGCCACTTTTCGTGGCGCGTCCGAAACATTTCCACCAACTACATTTGCTGAAGAAACAAGCAGTACATCATTGTCATATGCTGCTTTAGGAATAGCTAATACATAAGACCCCGTCCTACTAGCTCCACTATAACTTTCTATGAAACTATATGTTCTGTTATAGCTTTCCCCTCCACTCCTATACTTGGTATACCATAGACGCATTGCACTTTCTTCGGTATCTATCAATCCATCTGTATCGATAAAACGTGAAGAACTGTCTTTATACAAATCACCTGAAGTCCAGAATGTTACATTTCTTTCTATTTGCTTATCAACGTCAGCATATGGCCTGTAAGTAGCATTTTCCACAAAGTCTGCTTCTATACCGCCGTGTAGTCCCGCCTTTACAGCATATACTCCAATGTCAACATTTAAACCATTATACCCAGTTATAACTTTTATTTCCGCAAAAGTGTTTTCTCTCAAATTAAAATTAAGCGGATGTGTGGGGTCGCCACCACCTTCCGGAGCCCCTATTTCAAATTTACTCTGCGCCATACCATCAAACGCTATGCCCCACTTGCAATAGTAATCTAAATCAAACAACTCCTTTGGAAAATACTTAAAGTAAGTTTGGACTTTAATGCTGCCTTCATGGAAGGTAAAGTAGATATCACCGCTTGAAGAAACAGTTGCCTTGCCTTCTATATATCCCCTTATACCTGGCCAATTAGAAGTGCTTTGTAGATTTCTAACATCCCTCTTTGTTTGAGTAAACACATCGTTAAAGCTGGCATCCTCCCATCTATCCTTGAGAGGCACCCAGCCTGCATTGTTCATGATATCCGCATTTGCATAGCCACGTACCACATATTCGTCTCCACTTTTCCTCACTTCAAATGTGAATGGGTTTTGTGATGGAATGGCCAATGGGGTTATAATTTTGTCGAATGCTCTTGCTACATTTGGATCGAACATAGATATACCCTTTTCACTATTTGCAGCAGCAGTATTTTTCTCTATCTTCGCATCACCTACGTTTAGGGACATCTGAGCCTGGTGGAAGAATTTTTGTGCATTTAGGATATCCTCTATCTTCTTAATCTGCTGGATATTATCCATGCTTTCCATCTTGACCCAGCATAAATCTTTTACATCATTATAGCCGTCATTTAAAATGGTTTGTATATCAATTTTAGCTACGGTTCTAGGTGGTAGCTGTACATCTGTTGGTTTAAAACGCACTGTGGTATATCTATTTGGAGTAAATTCCTGCCAATTTTTTTCATCTAAACTCACCATCTCGGACGGTGTAGTGCCAATAGGCTCCCAGTACCCCGGATTACCGGCTGTGCCTTCCACACGTTTCATATACGTAATACGTAAAATTGCAAAGCCAACTCTGCGATTTCCTGTTTCTAATAGCACATCTATTGTATCCCCGGGATTTATGGAAATAATTTTAGATGAAGGTGCCTTGAATTCTTGCATACTTCCATCCGAATTAGGCACTATTACCCTTTGCAGATTGCTTGATAAGCTGATGAAGTAACCGATTTTACTTCCATTTTTTAAGTTTTGCGAAAGTGTATCTAAACTGTAGTATTCAAGCTGGGTTAGATTTTCTCCTCTAAATGAGTACTCATACTCAACTAAGAGCTTCAAATCTTTATACATGTATAGGTTCTCATATAATTTATTTAAAGAAATACCAAAGCTTCCACTGTCAATTGTAGGAAAAGCCTTACCATTTGTACCAGTAACAATGCTTCCTGCCTCATCTATCAAGCAGTATCTGACTGTGCTTGGCACGGTGGAGCCTGCATTAAAAAACTCTACAGTTGCATTATAATCAGACATTGTAGCCGTGCTGTAAGTAAATGGTACATCCCAATAATAAACTAATGTACGTCCATCGTCTGGTCGAACAACCGTCACAGATAGCTTATTGACATATTTCGGATTCTTTCCAATTGTGGTAGGTGCTGCTGTAGCAGAGATGTATTTGCCATGTGTTTCATCTTTTTGATACATCCGAACATTTCCCTTTATACCTTCCGGTTCATATATGAGTACATATAATCCACCAAGCAAATCATATGGCAGACCTACTTCTTTTTCTACAGAAGCGTCTTTTCCATTTGTATACTTGACGTTCACAGGTGCATAGTTAAGTCCTTTCTCAAGCTTAAATGCGTAGACCCTTCCTGAAATAGCATCCTCTGTGAAGCTAAATTTTTTTGTGGTGCTGACATTCTCCCAAGAAAGTGTGTGTTCCCCAACATTTACAATAGCATTGTCAATATCATTGCCATCAACCTTTATTTTGCCCCATTGATTTGGAGCAGATATAACAAGTATCTTTGGAAACATCATCTTTCGTAAATACTCACCTATTGCTCTACTATCACTAAGCTTTGCAATTTCACTTAAACTTATACCATAAAACTCGCCATCTCCATCTCCTTGTTGTGATAGTAACTCTTCGCCCCTATATCCGTCTTTTAATGTAAGATTTATATTAGGCAAAGACGGATCAACAATATTAAACGAGTATGATTTCACAAGCCCTGCAGGGCTTTCCGGAAGGTTGTTTTCCTTGCGGTATGTTTCTTCATCAAAATTTAGTGTAATTGTGGCCTTGCCATAGTCATTAAATATTAAATTGTTGCCCTTTATTTCTGCGTTCTCTGAGTCCACAGTCCAGCTATATCCCTTGTATGTGGCATCTGTTGGTGATATATTAACTGACAGTGGATATTCTTTTCCGATTATAATGTTAGAAGTTGGAATACCGGTAACAGTGATGCTCTTTATTGGGTTGAAGCCTTGTGTTTCATCGGATATGGTAATTATTTTATAAGCTCCGTAAACTCCCCAATACCTTCCTAATTCACCAAACCTGCGGCCAACCTCCACAGCTCTATCCATTGCACTGCCGGTAGGATTATCGGGTAGTGTAAATGTTGCTTCTATACACTTTGTAACATCATTCCAGATAAAGGGGATATCATCATCCATTACGCCATCATATGATATATAGAATTCATATTTCCAATGTTCTTCAAAATATTCATCAGCTTTTAAAATATCATAGTTTTGAACAGGAACAGATACTGTTATTTCTTCCAGTGCTTTATAAACACTCTTGTCAGGTGTTATTGTAACAGGACCAAACACCGGTACATTATCATACTTTAACTCATTGCCGTAATATAATTTAACTTGATCTTTTCCAAGATTTATTATTGCACCGTCAGCTGCATTCTTTATACCTGTAATGCTGTCTAGTTCCCATTCCTCGCCATACGTCTTATGGGGAGGTATTATAAATGTCACAGTTTTCAGTATTGAGCCCACTGTCTCCGTAGGCTTTAATTCTAATGATTCTGATTCTGATTCCGTCGTACCCCTGGTTAACTTCAAGGTCAAACCATCTGTGACTTCACAAAATCCCCGATTTTGTGTGCCTTCAGGAGGATTCTCACCTAAAAAATTCACTTCGAGAACCTTGCTCTCGCCGCACTCAGCATACAAGATAGAATTCACACTTGCAGATACCACAGTTGGCAAAGTACTTGCTGAAATACTTGTGGATGTTGTTGTGGTTAATCTTATCATGGGAGTGTCAATTGTGGTTCTGTCAAATGCATTAAAATAAATGTAGGAGCTGAATGTACCGCTGCTACGGGTTTCCTGTCCACTATCATGCTCTTCTCCGATGTATAGTGTTTTGCTCGTTTCATTTGGAGCAAATTCAATTAAGTCTGTAATCTCTTCTCCTCCGGTTTCAGAGTCAAATATTTTAATCCAACCCTTATCATTGCTTCCAGAGTTTATCTCAAAAACTGCTGAAACCGAATACTCAGCCACACTGCCCTTAGGTCTGTTGATAGTTATAGTTTTACGTTTTCCACTTGAAAGATCATCATAACTTCCAAGGTCGATAACCCTTACGCCATCCTCCACCGTACCTTCTTCAATCTCAAGCACATCTTCTTCTACCGGCAATGCAAGATTATCAGTGGCGGTAGTTCCAATCTCACCCAAGGAAGCTGCGTAATTATTTACTTCGGAGAATGCCACACCCGGCATCATGGTAAGTAACATACATATGGCAAGCACCATACTTCCTATTCGTTTCCTTTTTTGTTTCACATTAAAACCCCCTCTTTTTTGTTAGTTTAATCACAATTTTATTTTTGCATACTCGAGCTTTATTCTCTCTGCTTGTTCTTTTTCCAACTCATTATTTTCATAACGACCATCCTTTCTTTATATATACCTAGTTAATTTTGCTTACTGTCACTGTACGTGCGATAATCATATAATCGTCCGTCTTACTGTAATTGACGTAAAGCCTTGCCCCGTGTGATTTAAATTCATCTAATAACCGTTTGTCACCATTGTGAGAATATAGAAAACGCCACAATGCTTTGTGAAAACGCGGTTCAAGCAGCTCTTTCACATCCATCTCCTCAGCCATGCTGATATACAGTCCTTTGTCATTCGGCGTAAATTCGGAATAATATACGCCCTCATAGCAAACAGTCTGTCGATATCTGTCCATGTACAAAAACAACAATTCCATTTCCTTTCTTGCTTCATCAAGCCACATATCTTTCAGCGTTACTGTTCCATAAATAAAATTATACTTTGATGACATACCGATTTTAATCACCTCTTTTACTCATTTTAAAAATTTGTTTCTTTTGATTCTATCTTATGTAAAAATTATATCCAAACAAACAACAAAAATGAGGTCACTAAAAGTGACCTCTTAAACAAAAAACAAAAAGAGCCTATACAGAATGGCTCTGTACCGACTCATACACCTGTTCACTACATCAATAACTTTTTTAATTCGCTTCTTTTACATACAAACTTTTTTTCGTAAATAACACTGACCACCCTTTTAATATAATCGTAGGAATAATGCAGCGTTTCACAAATTTCCCTGTTGGTGTATCCGTGGGCTATCAAGCGTAATACCTTCCTCTCTGTATCGCTTAAGCCTATAGCCTCCTTCTCAAATTTTACCTCGTCAATTACAGACTCATACTTGCTTTTCTCCATCATGGAGTGCTGGCGTAGCCTCCTGCCGTTTTCTAAGTGAAGTCTTACTCGGGCTAAAAAAAGCTCTCTAACAAATGGTTTTGTAATGTAATCCATCGCACCAAGCTCAATTCCTTTCAGCTCCGATTCCGGCATGGAAAGAGCAGTGAGAAACACAATAGGAACATCTCGTATATCCTCCATATCCCGTAACGCCGCAAGCGTTTCATAGCCGTCCATGCCGGGCATATCAATGTCTAAAAGGATAATATCCGGCACATATCCTGTGCCTGCAAGCTCGAGGGCTTCCCTCCCAGAGCTTGCAATGCTTACCTCATAATGCCCATGCAGGACACTGCCGGCAGTTTTCAAAAACGTAGGATCATCGTCAACGAGCAAAACCATATATTTAGCTTCCATAGCTTCCATATTCCGCACCCTCACTTTCTATCAAAATACTCAGCAGCCGCTCCGCTTCCCGGAAATTCATTGCATCGGTATGTTGTCTGATTTCATGCAAGCTCTCTATTTTCTCCAAGGAGCCTCCTTCTTCAATCAAACTGTCAAGTGCATCCATAGCATCTTGATATTTGTTGACCTCAAGCATTTTAAGCAGTTCACCAAGATTAATTATGGGGAATGACTCCATTTCACACCCTGGCAGCATTGCATCCAAACTCGCAGCAAATACATCCAATCCTGCCTTCGCCCGTTCCCATTCAAGATAAAGCATAGGCAACGTAGCAACAATATATGGTCCATCACCGGAAGTACACAACTTTTCTAATTTCGCAGCGGTTTCAGATAGTACATTAGCACCAAGATTGCGAGCATTTCCTTTAAGTGAATGCACGAGAAACTTCATCCCCAGCCAGTCATTTTCTTCGGCAAGTCCTCGTATTGCAGAAGTTGCAATTTCATAAGCATTCGAAAAGAACGATGCGGATTTTCTATACTGAATAATATCACCACTTACATACCGTAGCCCATCATCCAGCACTATACCGCAAAGAGCAAGTTCCAAAGACAAATTATCTTTTTTGACAGCAGGCAGTTGTATACACGCCCTTTCAGTTCTTGCGGCAACACAGTCTTTGGGAAGCACATCAAGTAAAGCAGCCTCCAAATCCTTCCACATAACAGGCTTAGAAAGATAATGGCAGAACCCCGCTTCAAGAAGACTGCTACGTATCCCAGCGACCACATTAGCAGTCAGCACGATAACCGGCGTATCAAAGTCGGGAAGCTCTTTCAGACGGTTCAAGGTTTCCATACCGTCCATGCCAGGCATCATGTAGTCCATCAGTATTGCATCGTAACGCCTCTTTTTGACAGCTTCTATGCATTCAGCTCCATTAATGGCTGTGTCTATCCCCATGAGTGTCCTTGACAGTAACGCTTTTATTACATAAATGTTATCTCGGTTATCATCCACAATCAGAAGATGACAATTCGGAGAAACAAAGCCTTCATTCTCCCTAGCCTCACACTCCGGTTGATTATCCTGCTCCCATATACCCAGAGGTGTGCCGTCAATTATTTTTTGCGGAACCTTTAAAATAAATGTGCTACCCTTTCCCGGTTCGCTCTCCACCTCAATGTGACCACCCATTTTGTCCGCATACTCCTTGGCTATGGCAAGCCCGAGTCCACTGCCTTCTATGTATCGATTCGATTGTGTATCAAATCGCAGGAAGGCATCAAATAAATAAGGCATACTTTCTTGTGTAATACCTATACCAGTATCAGCCACAGCAATACAAAGAATAACTTCACCTAACTCCTCCATTTGATTCGCTGAAAATGACAGTTTAATACTGCCATGCTCTGTATATTTAGCTGCATTACCTAAAAAATTTGAGATAATCTGACGTATATGTGTATCATCGCCGCCCAGCATACGAGGAATATTTTCATCGACATTTATCGTAAAATGCAAGTCGTGATTTTTGGCATATTCCTCTCCTATAACAGACAAGGCTTCTATCAGTCCGGTAGCTGCATAATCTTCTTCCCTTATTTCCAGCCTGCCCTTTTCAATAGTAGCTAAATCCAGTATGTTGTTGATAAGCGTCATCAGCATACGCCCTGCGTTTCTTACGTTAAGACTGTAGCCTTTAATCCGATCGGATTCACTTTCCCTTAGTATTATCTCATTCATACCCAGTATGACATTGATAGGTGTCCTGATCTCGTGACTCATATTGGCAAGAAAGCGGCTTTTGGCCTCACTGGCTTCACGTAAATCCCGCTGTTGCTGATTATACATGCGAAAATGGATAGCCATACATATGCCTAAAGACACGCTCACCAATACAAACGCAATAATAATATCAACTAGAATTTTCATGTCAGTATCAAACCAATTCACGGTTTCAGGATAGTTTTTGGCAATCAGGCAAATCACAACATATGTAACCAATTCAAGCACCGACATAATGAACGCTTTTCTTCCTTCCAGCATGAAAACAGTAAACAATACCGCAAATATGAAAAATGACGGCATACCGCTATGATATCCACCTACTGAAAAAAAGAGCACAGGAAATAGCACGAGAAAAATACCGATAATCGTAACCATGTAACAAAACTGGTACCTTCCACTGAAATATGAGTAATACAGGAGCGAAAACGAAAGTACCGTTGAAACCCCGTTTATTAATATGTTAATGCTTCCAGCATGATTGACAATGCCGAGTATACACATAGAAAAGCTAATAAGTGTTCCTGTCATCGCCAGCACATTGAACAGACGGACACGAAATTCCAGATGCTTGCCTAACAATTTATCCTTAATAAAACTGATTAATTTTATCATTTATCTTCCTTCTGGTACGTTTATCTTATTCTTCTACATTATACATTTTTTACATTATTCTACCATAAATATAACAAAAAAGATAGAAAAATACTAATGTATTGAGTATTTTTCTATCCTTAAATATCACTTCTTTCAATCTATAAATTATGTGTCAAAACTGCACTTTTTCCAAAATATCACTATAAAAGGTGAAGTTTTCAAAGTTCACGCCCTATACCTTGGCTCTCCCTGATTTAGAAATTATTTTATCAGTTCCCAAAACATAAAAATAGGTATTTTTTGCATCCATGCGATATTAACACCTACCTTTGCCTGTTCATCAGTGGGAACAGGTTCATGTAAATCAGTAATTGTTAATCCGAATTTTATAAATACTTTAACGTAGTCCTGGATAGTTCGATGTCTCCATACCTGGCTTTAACACTCTTACTATTTCCTTTACTGTTCCTTCAAAATCTTCGCAATCCATGAGCATCATAGACGATAGTACAACATCAAATGAATTGTCCTCAATACCATGCAAATCACAACTGTTCCTCAAGTAATATCCGATTTCAAGTTGTTCATCTTTTGCTTTTTCTACACAATAATCTATTGCACCCTTACCACAGTCTATTGCTGTAACCTTTGCACCTCTCCGGCATAATTCTCTTGAATATCCACCCTCACCACACCCTAAATCTAATATGGTTTTGTCTAAAACATCACCAAGTTGTTGATAAGTAAATGGCATAATAAAGTGAATCCTATGCGGATTCGTTTGGGCCTGTTGAATCCACTCATTACTCATTTCAGCTTTTCCCCATAATTCTGTGGAAGTATCCTTTTTCATAAACAATCACTCCTAGTCAAATATAAATAATCTTCCTTACAAATTCCTATTTTCTGTCTAATTGCCTATAAATAATTCATGTTTCACTACTCTGCTTTTCTACACTATATAATATAATTTATCTATCGATTTATCAACTTAGATTTACTCTTCCTCTATCATCACTCAAATTATCCTATGTCATCTATAAAACATCCTATTTTTAAGGGTCAAAAAACGGTGTCTTTTTACCGATTTTTGACCCAAATTTCGTCCTCAAACCACTATATGTTGTGGTCAAACCCTATTATTTCTCCTCCGAACCACAATACGTCATCAGAATTATACTCTCAACATGCCTTGAGAGTACAATAATGATGTTGTAAGCATCTGGTACCCCCTTGGTGGAAGTATATCAGTATAAAAATTTCACTTGCACCACTTCTTTATTTTTGATTGATGTTTCTCTAATCTAGTAATAACTTCTAATATAGCTTGACTAATAATTCGAACATAACTATAAAGATCTTGAAGTTCATTAAGCTTTTCTTCTTCAAAATTAGTTTCTAGTTTTTCAAACTTTTCATACAACTCGTTTATTGAAATATATAAATCGCTATCACTTAATAGAACTAGTTCTGAACTATTATCATTCCATTTTTGGATATATATGCTAAATTTATATTTATCAATAAAGTTATCTGCAGCAACTAATTTATAATACTCTTCACACATGTCATATAAACTTTTCTCGAATCCCGTATGTTCTTCAAAGTTTTTATAATACAAATCAAAAGTATCTTGTTCAAATTTACTGCCTTGAATAATATCTGAACTTATTTTAAAGATAACTAACTTATTGTATAAAAGAGATACATCCGATTTGCTCTTATTTTCTCTAGCATTGAATTCTTTTACGCAGTTGTAGATATATTTTAGAATTTCAAAGTTTCTTTCTGTTAATTCGCTTTTTTCAAATAAGTTTTCAAATGAGTTTTGCTCTATGAAAAATTGTAATTTCAAGAACTCTTTATAAATATCTCTGTCTTGATTTTTTTTCAACTCAATTAAAAATTGTTCCTTTTCTTCTTTCAATTTTGAAATATTACTTTGTTGTTTCGCATCCAAATATTCATCATTATAAAACTTAAGTTCATCTGCTTCAATTTTTTTATTCAGATCTTCTATCTTCTGTGCCAAAATATACAGACAATTTGGTTTCTCAAATAACATCTCGTTGTCAAAATAAAAATACTCTGTTTTTATTTTTTCCAGCTTACTTAATACATCAATAAGTAGTCCTCTACAAAAATGCAAAGGAAACTCTAATTCTTTTTGTAACTTAATCTTTTCTTCATACTTAGATGTAAAGATCAGCAAGGAATCATTATTTTTTAATAGCTCCTTTTTCACGAGTTCAATCTGTATAAATAACCTATTATATTCTTTTCGTCTAGTTGCTCTTTCAGCCAATGCATAAGAAATCAATGCTGCTACAATTGGGACTACAACCCCTACTAGCAATTCTGTAAGCGGAATTTTATCTATAAAATTTAAAAACGTATTATACCAATTGCTTTCTACAGGAGTAGTGGTTTGTAGAATTACAATGTTCACTTTACTCCACCTCTTGCAAATTTTTCTCTAGTTCTAATATCTCTTGTTCTTTTGCTAACTCTCGTTTTAATTCTTCTTCAGTAGGCATGTATAGCTTATACTTAGAGGCAAAAATTTGACTATTATTTTCCGGCAAAGTATATTTAACAACAGAATCACTTTTATCTGCACATAACACAATACCTATCGGGAGATTATCTCCTTCATTCATTAATTCTCTTGTATAATAATTTACATACATTTGCATCTGTCCAATATCTTGATGCGTTAGTTTTCCCACCTTTAAATCAATAATAACAAAGCATTTTAAAATATAGTTATAAAAAACTAGATCTATATAATAATGTTCCCCATCAAAAGTAATATGCTTTTGCCTTGCAACAAAAGAAAACCCTCGTCCAAGCTCCAATAAAAAATTTTGCAAATGATTAATCAAACCTTGCTCAATGTCTTTTTCATATAAATTAGGTGTCTGCTCTAATCCTAAAAATTCAAGTACATATGGATCTCTGATGATATCTTTTGCATCTATACCTTTTTCTAATTTCTGAATTTCATTTCTCACACTATCTTTATCTTGACTTGACAATAATCGTTGATAATAAAAGCTATTTATTTGTCTTTCCAGTTGTCTTGTACTCCAATTCGATTTTACACATTCATTTAAATAAAAAGTGCGTGCCTTTTCGTCTTCAACCTTTAAAATGTTTATGCTAATCTAAAATTAGGTCAGCTGGCTCATCGAAAACTAGGTCAATAT
>ENA-UOOM01001569-UOOM01001569.1-fermentation-metagenome-genome-assembly--contig:-NODE-1569-length-21449-cov-6.738852_pt1 | contig 21449 bp, 13 predicted proteins | sample MGYA00245781_ERZ724031 | MGnify/ENA primary metagenome ERZ724031 (study PRJEB28704, sample SAMN03018317) | fermentation metagenome | biome: anthropogenic terrestrial biome; feature: soil; material... | reverse complement strand
AATTAGCCATCCTTAAGCCCTCCTTATGTCGCATAGCCATGCTTTGTATTCCGGACAAACAGTGGTTCCGTCACCTATGTGCGGAGTCAGGCGATTAGCCGGATCACCGGTGGCAAAGCCCTTGAAGCCGTACTGCCAGGAAAGGGCTACCTCGTGAACGGTTTTTCCATTCAGGTTAAACGGCTTGAGCCGCTTGGTAACACAGGCTACCGCTTCAACATCACCGCGGGTGGTGGATACAATGGCGTTATCGCCGTTCTTGATGCCCTTTTCGCGAGCCAGTTCTTCGGAAAGCTCAACAAACATATTGGGCATCAACTCGGCCAGCCAGGGCAGGTTGCGGGTCAAGGCCCCGGTCTGCCAATGTTCGACCAGCCGGAAGCTGGTGCCGATAATAGGATACTTGTCAGACGTTCCATGTTTGTCCGGCTCCCAGATGATGGCCGCCGGGTTGACCGGCTCTTTATTGATAATTGGTGGCATGGGGCTTTCCCATGGCTCATAATGCTCGGGGAAAGGACCTTCCTTCATGGAGTTTTTAGCGGCGAATAAACACCCCTTGCCTTCCGGCCGCATGATAAAAGCACCGGTAAAGGCAGGTTTGTCCGGCCCGGTGGTTTTTATAAAGTCAGGTACGTCAACCCCGGTCCAGGTACCTAATACTTCAGGTTTGGACGGATCAGCCGATTTCAGAGGATCCCACCAAATCAGGCGGCGCTGCTCGTCACCCGGCCAGGGAGTAACACCATCCGGCTGCACCGAGCAGCGGTTGTAAACGATCCGGCGGTTCATCGGCCAGGCCCAGGACCAGTTGGGATATATGCCCAGTCCGCTGGGGTCCTCCTGGTTCCGCAATTGAGTCTTGTAGAGGAATTTACCGTCTTTTATCGTTGTTGCTCCGCAGTATACCCAGCATCCGCAGGCAGTACTGCCATCATCCATCAGCTTGGCAAAGCCTTCCACCGGCTTGCCATCCGCTACGCTGTAGCCGCAAAGTTCCTTGGCTACTACGACCGGATCATCATGGCCGTGTTCGTTTTCAACTTCCCAGGTCATATTGACGATGGGCTCATCTTCTACACGCTTGCTGCCCGCATAGACTTTTTTGATCTTCTTAGCCAGCTCGTTGTAAATCCATAGGTCGGATTTGGATTCGCCCACCGGTTCCGCGCCTTTCCAGCGATACTGTACCCAGCGGCTGGTTGAGGCAGCAGTTCCTTCCTTTTCATAAACCGCGGCGGCGGGCAGGAAGAATACTTCCGTTTTTATATCGGCCGGGGTCAATTTTGGTACAATGGGATTGTCAACGGGCCGCTCCCAGCCCTGATAAGTCCAGAAGTCAGCAGTTTCATGCAGCCAGAGGTCGATGCAGACCAACCATTTCAATTTGGTCAAAGCTTCCTGTTCCTTGTTGGCATTGGGCCCGCCCACGACCGGGTTGGAGCCGTTGATGAACAGTCCGTCGATCTCTCCCCGGTGCATGGCTTCAAACAATCCTATATGCGAGTAATTCTTGCCATCCTGTCGTTTAGGCAGGTAGTGGTAGGCAAAATCGTTTTCCCTGGTTGCAGCATCACCCCACCAAGCCTTGAGCAGACTGACCACCCACTTGGAAGTGTGGATCTTCCAGCCAGAATTGGGGAAGCCCGCTTTTACCAGTTCCCGAAATTCTTCCAGGCTGTTAAAAGACAGGTTGGCCGCTCCGGGGGTGACTGCTCTGATAAAAGATACAAGATCCTTATTGGCCGGAGTGTTCATGGGCGAATCTATATATCCCGGTATTATATGGTAGAGCAGAGCCATATCGGTGGCGCCCTGTACGTTGTTCTCACCCCGCAGGGCGTTTATGCCGCCGCCGGGTCTGCCGATATTGCCCAGGAGTAGCTGGACAACCGCAAAAGCCCGTATATTCTGGCTGCCCACCGTATGCTGGGTTATCCCCATGGCATAAAGGATGGTTGCGGTTTTGTCCGGAGCGCCGGTGGCGGTAAAGGTTTTCAAAACTTCCAAATACTTGTCTTTGGGGCTTCCGGTTATCTTGCAAACCGTATCAATGTCATAGCGCTCATAATGATTCTTCATCAACTGGAAGACACAGCGGGGATCTTGCAGCGTCGGATCCTTCAAGGGTAAATTGTTCTCATCATATTTGTAATCCCAGGTCTTTACATCATATTTTCTCTTGCTCGCATCATAGCCGGTAAAAAGGCCATCCTTGAATCCAAATTCGTCTTTGACAATAAAAGCTGCGTTGGTGTAATTGACCACATAATCTTTGTGGTATAGCTCGTTATCAATAATATATTTGACCATACCGCCCAGAAAGGCGATATCTGTACCTGAACGCATCGGGCAGTAGATATCAGCCTTGGATGCGGTCCGGGTAAAGCGTGGGTCCACGCAGATTATCTTAGCCCCCCGTTCTTCACGGGCCTTTAATAGCCATTTAAATGCCATGGGATGGGTTTCAGCCGAATTGCTACCCATACACATGGCACAATCGGTGTTTTTCATATCATTGAGCGAATTGGTCATTACCCCGCGGCCAAAAGAGGGCGCTAAACCTCCTACTGAAGGTGAATGACAGAGCCGGGCCTGGGTTTCCAAATAAACCAGCCCCAGGGAGCGCATCATTTTGGAAAGCACGTAGCATTCCTCGTTATCCAGGGCCGACCCGCCGATTGAGGCGATTTTCTCGGTTCGGTTAACGATGATTTCACTGCCGTCGGCTATTTTCTCTTTATGGATAAAACTGCTGTCTCGGGTTTCTTTGATTTTTTCCGCAATTCTGGTAAGCATCCAATCCCAATCTTTTTCTACCCACTTGTCGCTGCCCGGAGCCCGGTAAAGAGGCTTCTGCACCCGCTTGGGGTTGATTACTTGTTCTCCCTTTTCATTATAAATTTCCCTCAGGTTAAACATGGCCGAACCCTTGGGGCATGCCGCACCACGATTAATCGGGTTGTCCGGATCGCCCTGTACGCTAAGCAGTTTGACGAACTTACCGGCGGAATCACGCTCGGAGTATACCAGCAAACCACATCCCGAGCCGCAATACGGGCATATGGTGGGTGTGGGAGTAACGTTCTTAATACGCAGCACCTTAATTGCCGAAGCGGTTGCCTCAAGGCTAAAATCCAGGGTTGTAGCCACGCCAACTCCTGCTACCGCAACCCCGCCGGCCTTCAAGAACTGGCGGCGAGTAATTTTGCTGTTCATCTTTTATCCCCCATTTCCTTAGACATCAAAATATTGCAACCAAAAAACGAGCTAAAATGTACTTAAACCATCAAGATTAAAGCTTGTTTCATATATACAATACCAAGTCAGGGAGATAAACAATTGGAGGGGCTTTTATAAAGCGGGAGATTAGCAGGCTTGATTATGCAAAAAAAGCATTAAATGAGGTCAGTACCGAGTAAACGGTGAGAAAAAGCCACCAATATTCTTGATCTCCAATATTGATATTGTATTTTTGAAACCCAATGAACCTCCGGTCCATTTAGCCACTCTCAAACCGAATGGTTCATTACCCGTTCCAAGCTTAAACTTGACGGCATTATTCTCACCCCCATTCATAATCTTGATAGATTCTTAATTGTAAAACTCAATTAAGCAATCAAATTCTTATTCTACATTGAAACAAATATTCCTTCTTCTTATAAAGAATATAACCTTATGTTTTATATGACAAATGTATAATCTGGAATAGCAGGTGGGCAATAATTATTTTGAGAAACAGAGATCCCTGCTTCCTCCTTTCAGGAAGAAGCAGGGATATAAAAAGCGATGATTTAGAAATCCATTTGCACAGTCAAAACTCCAGTTTGCTTAATTCAATTTGGCATTAAATTCAAGTTTAAAATGTTTCAGCGTGCTAAGCACCGGAGCAGGAGCCGCTTGACCCAGGCCACACAGACAAGCCACCGACATAACGTTGCCCAGGTTTTGCAGTAGATCCATAACTCCAACCGTGCCACTGCCTTTATTGATTCTATGCATCATTTCATGCATACGTTTGGTACCTTCCCGGCAGGGGGTACATTTACCACAGGATTCATGTTCAAAGAATTTGCTGATCCGATCCACGATATCAACAATATCCCGAGTTTCATCCATGACAAATACTGCACCTGAACCCAGCACTGCACCGATAGTGGTCATGGAATCAAAATCAATGGGGGTATCCAGGAACTCTTCGGGAATGAATCCGCCTGAAGTTCCGCCGATTTGGACGGCCTTGAAATTTTTGCCGTTAACCATGCCACCGCCCAGTCCGTAAATAACTTCACGAATGGTGACATTGGTGGGCACTTCAAAATAGGTCCGGTTTACTACATCGCCGGTCAAGGTCAATACTTTGGTTCCAGGATAGGAACTGGCGCCAATCCCTTTGTACCAGTCTGCACCTTTTTCCAGAATAGCCGGGATGTTGGCAAAGGTCTCTACGTTATTAACAATAGTGGGTTTGCCCCATAAACCTTCCACGGGCGGGAAGGGGGGTTTGAAGCGTGGTTCACCGCGATGTCCTTCAATGGATTCAATCAGGGCACTTTCTTCACCGCAGACATACGCTCCGGCACCCATTCTAACTTCGATATCAAAGTCACCCAGTACACCTTTGTCTTTGGCTTGAGCAATAGCCTTATTAAGGGTTTCTACCACGTAAGGATACTCACCCCGGCAATAGATGTAACCTTTGTTGGAACCTATGGCATAACCGCAAATGGCCATACCTTCCAAAAGACTCTGGGGGTCATTCTCCATGATAATACGATCTTTGTATGTGCCAGGCTCACCTTCGTCAGCATTGCAGACCACATACTTTTGATCAGTATCAATTTTGTAGGAGAAGCTCCATTTCATACCGCAATTAAAACCTGCGCCGCCTCTGCCGCGCAAACCGGATTTTTTAACTTCTTCAATTAAATCAATCTGACTCATGCTGCGAGCTTTAGCCAGGGATTTGTATCCGCCGGCTTTAATATATTCATCAATTTTTAAGGGACTAATCTTTCCTACGTTTCTTAAAACGATACGCATTTCTTCAGCCACAATCTTACCTCCTTTCACCAATTACTTATATTCTGCCAAAACTGCAGGAACTTTAGCGGGGTTCAGATCGCCATAAGGCTTGCTGTTGATGGTAATCACCGGGGTGGCTTGACACTGGCCTACACACTCGGTAAATTCCAGGGTGAATTTGCCATCGGCAGTGGTTTCACCCATTTTAATGCCCAGTTCCTTTTCCAGTGCAGCGACGACTTGGGCTGCGCCGGCAATATGGCAAGGTGCACTCTCGCAAATACGGATAACATTTTTACCCCGTTTACCAACTTTGAGGTAGGAGTAAAAAGTTGCTACGCCATAAGCCTTGGCTTTAGGCATATCAAACACCTCGGCGGCATAGAAGACAGCCTCTTCAGGAATGTAGCTGAATTCACGCTGAACCGCATGGTAAGACTCGATCAGTCCACCAGGCAGATCTTTATAGGCATTGATGATCTTCTTGTAGTCTGCCATTATTGACTCACCTCCTGGACTTTTTCGATTTTGACTGCACAGACTTTGTACTCACCTGTGCCGGCAATATCACATACAAACGGGCTGGTGAGTTCATTGGTAGGCGTAGAACTATGGTGGTGGGACATCCAAATAACCCCGGGCTGTACCTGATCGGTTACCCAGGCGGTGGTTAGAACTGAACCACGGCGGGATGTAATCCTCATCCGGCTGCCGGTAACCACGCCTAATTTTTCCGCTTCCTGCGGGTGTACCTGGGTCATTTCTCGATCCCAGACACTGGCAATACCCGCCGAATATTGGGTGGTAACATTATAGTGCTGCATTACGCGGCCCGTACACAGCAGGATGGGATAATCTGTATCCGGCATTTCTCCCGGAGGAATATGGTCATTGGGTTGGAAACCGCCCAGCCCGCGGGTGAATTTGCCGATATGCAGAATGGGGGTGCCAGGATGATCAGGGGTGGGACATGGCCAGTGCACGGATTCTTTTTCCATACGGGCAAAACTAATGCCAGCCATGGCGGGGGACAGGGAGGCCATTTCATCCCAGATTTCACTTGGATGATTGTAAGACATGGGATAGCCCATGCGGGTAACCATCTGACAAATCGTTTCCCAGTTGGCCTGGCCAGGCAGAGGCTCAATCGCTTTACGAACTCGCTGAGGTCGGCGCTCAGTATTGGTAAAGGTACCGTCGCATTCCGCAAAGCTGGCGGCCGGCAGCACGACATCAGCTAATTCAGCAGTTTCAGTCAGGAAGAGTTCCTGTACCACAAAGAAGTCCAGATTCTTGATGGCTTCTTTAATATGATTGGCATTGGGATCGGTTAGTACCGGATTTTCACCCAGAATATACATGACTTTTACTTTGCCTTCATGGGCGGCTTCAAACATTTCCGGAATCTTTAAGCCTACTTTATCCGGCAAGGTTGCTCCCCAAGCTTTTTCATGTTTTTCCCGGGCGGCTTTATCGGTAACATTCTGATAACCGGAATAAACGTTAGGCAGAGCGCCCATGTCACAGGCACCCTGAACATTGTTCTGCCCGCGGACGGGGTTTACGCCCACGCCGGGACGGCCGATATGACCGGTCAGCATGGCCAGATTGGCAATACTCATAACATTACGGGTACCGCAGATGTGCTCGGTAATGCCCAGTGAATAGAAGATCATGGCTTTATCAGTGCTGGCATACAGACGGGCTACCCGATAAAGGTCTTCCACGGAGACACCGGTGAGCTCGGAAACGCGCTCCGGAGTGTATTCGGCAGCCAGGGCTTTCATTTCTTCATAGTTTTCGGTACGGGTTTCTATAAAGTTCTTATCTTCCAGACCTTCTTTGATAATTATATGCATTAAACCATTGAGTAGCGGAATATCGGTACCGTGTTTCTGTTGCAGCCAGATGTCGGATTCAGCGGCCAGCTCCGTACAGCGAGGATCACAGACTACCAGTTTGCAGCCGTGGCGAGCCGCTTGCCGCATTTTATAGCCAAGTACCGGATAGGATTCAGTAGGATTGATACCGATCAGGAATAACAGTTCGGCTTCATTAGTAACTTCAGATAAAATGTTGGTCATGGCGCCGCTGCCAAAAGAATTAGCCAGACCCGCTACTGAGGGAGCATGGCAGGTACGGGCGCAATGATCCACATTGTTGGTGCCTAAATGGGCCCGGGTGAATTTCTGGATCAGGAAGTTTTCTTCATTGGTACAACGGGCTGAGCTTAACGCTGCAAATGAATCGGGACCATTTTGGGCTTTATTCTCATTAAATTTCCGGGCAATCAGCTCAAAGGCTTCATCCCAGGATGCTTCCTCAAATTTGCCGTTACGCTTGATCAGCGGCGTTTTAAGGCGTTTTTCATTGTAAATAAAATCCCAGCCAAAGCGTCCTTTTACACATAAGCTGCGGCCATTTACCGGAGCGTTTGGATTGGACAGAACGCCGATGACTTTGCCTTTGTTCACAGCTAAGTCGAAATTGCAGCCGGTACCACAGAAGGGACAGGTGGTCCGCACCCGGTCGATATCCCAGCGGCGACCCTGGCCGGACATGGTTTTCTCAGTTAAAGCGCCGGTTGGACAGACGGCTACGCATTGTCCACAGAAAACGCAATCTGATTCAATATAGGGTACATCACCAGCCGTAGTTGCTTTACGGTCGAAGCCACGATTCAGATAAGAAAGATTGTCTTTCCCGGTCAGTTCTTCACAGGCTCTAACACAGGCGCCGCAGAGAATGCACTTGTTTAAATCCCGATTAATAAAGGGATTGCTGTTATCGATTTTATAAGAATGCTTTTCTCCTTGATAGGGACTTTCTTTTACCCCGTACTGATAACAATAATCGGCCAGAACGCAGGCACCGGCCTTGTCGCAGGTCAGGCAGTCCAGGGGATGATTGGCAATCAGCAGTTCCAGGATGGTCTTGCGGGCTGCAATCACAGCCGGAGACTCGGTTTCTACAACCATCCCAGGGCTTACCGGGGTTACGCAGGAAGCCGGCAGAAGCCGATTTCCTTTTACTTCGACTACACATAGTCGACATGCACCCAGCGGGCTTAGATCGGGGTCATAACACAGGCGAGGAATTTTAATGCCGGCTGCTTCAGCTGCTTGCAGTACGGTGCTCCCAGCTGCGGCTTCAACCTCCTTCCCGTTGATGGTCAATTTAATTTGTTCCACTTCCATCACTCCTTTTAGTCGTTAGAAATAAAAAAATCTCCTATCTGAGTAGGAGGATGGACTTCATTGGCATAAATACTATGACAATGGTTGGCATTCAAATGCACGCTCCTTCCACCTACTCAGAAACAACTTGCGGTGTTAATTAAATAAAAACACCTGACATTACCAGCGCATAAATGATGCGGGCAACGCAAATTGTTTTCTAAAAGCCAGTGACTCCTTTCCAAATAAGGGAGGCAAACCCGTTTCCGGATTTACCGTAGCGGTATAATAACCGTGTCGGCTAATTCACCGTGGCCGCAGCTTTAGGTGAAGTAGCTTTGGAGCTACGCTTTTGAAAAAATTAAACTCCTGGGCAACCTGGTTGCTACACAAGTCTTAGGGTAAGTCATTCAGGCTTTAACAGTGGTGGAATAAAGGAAGGAATTCTGGTCAGGCCATGTTATAAAATTGCCTGCCAGCAATTCGAATGAAGCATGGGAGCAGGAATAAACTCAGCCGATAAACGAAATCGGTGAAAAAGGCTGCAACAGCTTCAGGTCTTCATTTATGCCACGGGGTATTGAAACACTATGAGCCACCGGTTCATGCAAATTAACTCACATGCAACGGCTTATGATTTGCTTAAACCCTGTACTTGATAGCACTTTTTCACCTCCCTCAATATTGGCATGTTGCTGGCAATATTTTGATCAGGCAGCAGTCATAAATACTAATTGCACTGTTTGAAATTGCCAGAGGGATATGTCTGCTGGACAAACATATCCTTATCAAAATAATACTTCGACACAAGCGTAAATATTCCTCTATATAATTTAAAATATTATATAAGGGAATATAAAATAGGTTATGATGCCTGAATAACCGCCTTATTATTTAATGATATTGCAAAAATAAATTAACGCCAGGGTGGAATGTCCCCAGCGTTAATATGAAGCTTCAATTTTGTTGGAGTTAATTTGCCGAAGGAGGGCGTAGTTTAGTGTATATTATACTCAATATTGCATATATAAACGCTGATTTGGATTTTTCACACAGCCGGCCGTCCCCATATCCCCTGCCAGTGGAATAAATGTATCCACAGATAAAGGGTTGAGACAGCGATCTGATATTTATCACCTATTTCCCAGATGTCGTCGGAACGGGTATAGTAATCACGCAGAACAGTCAGAATGAACAGGATGCTATATGATCTATAAGGGATTATGACTTCCGGAAGGATGGCATGAGTATGCCCACAGGATTTACAGATCACCCGGAGTGTGCTGATAGAACTCTCTTGAGCTATTACCCTGCGGGTACCACCGGTGTTCGCTATCGCTCACCAATAATGTTGCTGGTCCCCTGGATTAATGGCTGGCCCACAATAGACATTAATACCGCTGTGATGCCAGCACAGCATATTCTCTATAATGTGGCCTGCCTTTTTTAACATCTTAAATACTTCCCCATGAAACAAGTCTATGAGGCTCGAAGCATATTCCTATCTATCATAAGGGATTTTTGCTGTGGATTCATGTTTCGATGCCATGTTTTTTTATTTTTTTGTAGAGGGTAGAAAGGTCAATTTCTAGTTGCTCGGCTGCTTTGGCCAGGTTAAAGTTGCTTATTTCCAAGGCTCGGGCTATCAATTCCTCCTCAAACTTCTGGCTGGCTGCTTTCAAGCTTTGTAATTCTAAAGGAGCTTCGCTGCTGCACCGGTTTTGCAGGAACTTGAAATGTCGGCAATCCAGAGAACGGCCGTTTTCCATATCAGCCATAATTATCGCCCTCTCCAACATATTCTCCATTTCCCGGACATTCCCGGGCCAGTGGTATTGCTCCAATAATTTCAATGATTTGGGAGAAATATTAGCAATCATGGTCCGCAGCCGGGGGTTCAACTTGTCAATAAAATGGCAGATTAAAACAGGAATATCTTGCTTGCGCTGGCGCAAAGGGGGCACTTCCAACCTTACTACATTAAGGCGGTAATACAAATCCTCGCGGAATTTCTTTTCCTGAATCAGCTGTTCCAGGCTCCGGTTGGTAGCTGCAATCACCCGGACATTTATCTTAATGGGGAAGCTGCCTCCCAATCGCTCGATTTCTTGTTCCTGCAGTACTATCAGCAGCTTGCTCTGCATGGAAAGCGACATCTCTCCTATTTCGTCAAGAAAGATGGTACCCCCATGGGCCAACTCAAACTTTCCCGGTTTGCCTCCCTTTTTGGCTCCGGTATAGGCGCCTTCCTCATAGCCAAAAAGCTCAGCTTCCAGCAAATTCTCCGGAATTGCGGCGCAATTGATGCGCAGGAAGGGAAAGCGTGACCGGGGGCTGGCATTATGGATGGCATTGGCAAAAAGATCCTTGCCCGTACCGCTTTCGCCCGTAATCAATACGGTTGTAAAAGGATGATTGGCAATCTGCCGGGCAAAAGACTTGAGCATTTCCATGCCTTTATCCTTGCTCACAATATCATCAAAAGTATATTTGGCGGTATAAAGGCTATCCACCTCATCCCGGTACATATTCAACTCGGAAAGAAGATTCTCCACCAAGTTTTTAGCATCCCATATGTCGGGAAAGACACTGTAGGCAAAGGCCCCAACCGTTTCCCCATCCTTGATAATTGGTATGGTGGAAGCAATCATGTTATGCCCGTTAACCTTCCAGTTGTATCCCACCATAGCCTTTCCTGTCGCTAAAATGGTAAACACCCGGGTATGGGGAGTAACTTCCTTTATGGGCTTTCCTACTACTTCTTCCTTGGTAAGATCCAAAACCTGCAAATAGGTTTCGCTTACCGAAAGAACTTTCCCCTTGCTATCAACGATTATGGCGGCCATAAATTGGTTCTGGGTGAACAAGCCCTCTAAAACACTGCCTATATTCACCTTTCATCCTCCTCTCTCCCGAAACAGCAGCAAGGTTTTACCTTTATCCTTAACACAAAACACATATTAACCTGTCATTCCCATCCTGTATATTTCAGTATACCAGTCTTGGCCGATGCTGAGAATCGCCCCGAAGCTACTCTACGCGAAGAATTGCGTCATAAGTAATTGCTTTGCCGCATAGAGAAACATAAGCAGAAATGGGAAGTGGGAATGCTTCCCACTTCCGCCATTTCAGTATTTCTATTCAGGGTTACTATGATATCTGCTTGCTAGAATTATGCTGTTATGTTTTCCTCTCTTGATTAAGAATTTTAAATCATCCGGATCTACTATGATATCTTGTTGCTGCGGCGCCAAATACCCTGGGCCTGGGCCGCCTGAATCAACTCATCCCTGAGCTGGGGATGGGCCAGGTTTATCAAACCTTCCGCCCTTTGCCATACCGACATTCCTTTCATGGCAAATTTCCCATACTCAGTAACAATATAATGGGCTACTGAACGAGGATCGGTTACAATAGCTCCTGTCTTCAAAGTGGGGACAATTTTGGACTCCAGCTTTCCTTCCCGCTCACTACAGGAAGGCAGGCAAATGAAGGATTTGCCTCCCCGGGATTCATAGGCCGCCAGGACAAAATCCAGTTGCCCACCGGTGCCGCTAATAATGCGGGTACCCACTGATTCAGCACAAACCTGCCCATAGAGGTCTACTTCAATAGCGTTGTTAATGGTTATCAGATTGTCATTTAAGGCAGCTATTGATGGCCGGTTGGTATAGTTTACCGGATAGCTGGCACAAAGAGGATTATTGTCAATAAAATCATAAAGCCGCTGGCTGCCCACAGCAAAGCCATAGACCATTTTCCCCGGATCAATATTTTTCTTCCGGCCGGTCAAACGCCCTGCCTCGTACATATGCACATAGGCATCAACCAACATTTCCGTGTGACAACCCAGGTCTTTCAAGTCGGACTCCGCAATCATTTTACCTACGGCATTGGGCATACCTCCGATACCTAATTGGACACAGCACTCGTCTTTCATTTCCTCGATAATATACTCTGCGGCTTTTTTATCTACTGCGGAAGAAGCAACATCTGGCAATTGGGGAAGAGGCGGATTATTACCTTCAACAATATAATCAATTTCCGAAATGTGAATAGATTCTTCATATCCCCCCAAACAGCGAGGAAGCTGGTTATTTACCTCCACGATAACTATTCTGGCCCGCTCACATACCGCCCTGGTGTGGGAATTCTGCGGTCCAAAATTGAAATATCCATGTTTATCCATGGGAGCTACCTGCAACATGGCTACCGCCAGGGGCTCAATGTGCTCACGGACATAACGCGGCAACTCCGAATACCTAATGGGGGAATAATATACCGCTCTCTCGCTGGCAATTTTGCGATCCATAGCGGAAAGATGCCAGGAATGCCAGACAAACGACTCTTCTTCCGGATCCACATCCATTACCCGGGGGCGCCTTAAAGTAAGCAGGGTCCAAATCTTTACATCCTTAAGTTCCTCTTTCCTCCTGGCCAGGGCTTCATCCAGCACCACCACCTGGCCACACATGGAACCATAATCAATCCAGTCTCCGGAATTAACCACTTTTACAGCCTCATCGGCCGATACTAATTTCTTGCGGTATTCATTTACATAATTCATATATAATTAATCACCTCCTGATGCATTGGAGTGATTTCTCCGGATTATTTTCATATGTCCGACATGTGACATGATAAAGGATGATATAGTCTCACATGAGGATGGTCCTTTTGTCACATGCATCACCAGCACAAGGTGCCGGATTTTTCAGAACCAGACTCCGCAGATAAACACAGATAAGATTTAATAATTATTTAAAGCTTATGGCTCAATCTTATTGCTTCTTTTCCAAAAACCGAGTTTTTCCGCTTCTTTAATCAACTCATCCCGGAACTGGGGATGGGCAATTTCTATGAGCCTTTCCGTTCGCTTCCAAACAGACTGGCACTTAAGCAAGGCCTTGCCATATTCGGTTACTACATAATGAGTCATTTGCCGGGAAACAGTGCAGGCCGCACCCGGGGTCAAAAAGGGTTTGATTTTGGATTGCAGCTGGCCACTCTTATCTTTGTAGGTGGATGAGGTGCAGAGAAAGCTCTTGCCGCCGGGAGAGTGATAGGCTCCCAGAACGAAATCCCACTGGCCCCCGGTTCCCGTAATCTGCCTTGGCCCCTGCATTTCCGAAGCTACTTGCCCGTAGAAGTCAATCTCCAGACAGCCATTGATGGAAATCACATTGGATAGTTGCGCTATAACATAAGGGTTATTGGTATAGTCTACCGAATAGGTTGCAATCATAGGATTATGATCCATGAACTCGTAAAGTTCTTGTGATCCCAGGGCAAAAGAACATACCATTTTTTTGCGGTCCAGTTCCTTTTTGGCACCGCTGATACACCCTTTTTTCCACATCTCATAATAGGCATCAGCCATCATCTCGGTGTGAACCCCCAGATCTCTTAATCCGGCTTCAGCAATTTTTTTACCCAGGTAGTTGGGCAGACCTCCTATTCCCAACTGGATGCAGCAACCATCATGAATATCTTCCAGAATGTACTCGGCAATCTTCATTTCTGCTTCGGTTGGTTCCAGGGGTGCCGGGTTAGCCATTAGCTCGTTTTCCCCTCTGACCACGAAATCAATTTCAGAAATATGGATATGGTTGCCATTTCCGCCATAGACATAAGGCATGTTTTCGTTTTCTTCAACGATAGCGATTTTGGCGTTTTCCAGAACAGCTTCACAATGCGAAGCATTTATGCCAAAATTGAAATAACCGTACTTGTCCATGGGGCAGACCCTCATCATAGCTACATCCATTTCCACTTCACGCCGCCGGTAGTAGCCTGGTACTTCATGATATAACAGCGGGGAAAAACTGCAGATACCCTGGTCGGCCAGTTTGGCGTCAAAGGCGCTGTAATGCCAGCTATCCCACTGAAAATGCTTCATAGTAGGATCGCTTTGCGGAACCTCGGGAAAAGGCGGGAGGGAAATACCGCTTCTGATATGAACATCATAGAGCTCATCCTTTCTCTTGGCCAGAGCTCTATCCAGGGCTTTGGGATAGCCGTTAAAGTACATGTAGTCCACCCAATCACCTGATTTAACTACCTTTACGGCCTCTTCCGGGGTACGGAACTTGGCTTTGTATTCGCTTTCAAACATCTGCAACTCCTCCTTTATTTTCGATAATCAAGTAACGATGACTTTATAACGACAGCGTATATTACCTTGAATCTTGATTGGATAAACTTCTCCCTATTGGCGTGGTAATTGCTTTAAAAAGAGAAGTAACGGAAGTATATCCAAGTACTAATGTGATAAGCTAAAATATTCTCTTTTTCACTCCGCCTTCGGATAACTCCCGTTGCTTAAAGAAAGAATATATTATAAGGGGATTACTTTCCCTCCCGGGAAGTCAGTGTTTTTATGGAGCAGGTAGAAACAAAGCTGGCACATATGGCCGGGCTTCCACCCCTATCCTCTCATTTTCATTCTTATCATACCATCGTTACTGTGCCGTGTTTGCAAGATTTTTTTATCCTCATACTTATCCCTTAACCCTTAAATACATCACCAGCAATTACTATCTTCTGAATCTGGGCCGTTCCTTCAAATATCTGGAATATCTTGGCATCGCGGAAATATTTCTCTGCCAGGTAATCTTTAGTATAGCCATAGCCGCCATAAACCTGAACCGCATCGGTACTGACTTTCATAGCGGCCTCTCCTCCCCAGTACTTGGCCAGGGAAGCCATCTTGGTGTAGGGAAGCCCCAAATCCTGATTGCTGGCTGCTTTCTGGTAGAGCAAGCGTGCGGTTTCACAGAGTACGGCCATTTCCGCGATAATAAACTGAATACCTTGAAAGCTGGCTATGGGTTTGCCAAACTGCTGGCGTTCCTGGGCATACTTGACCGCGCACTCAAAAGCCCCCTGAGCAACACCGGTTGCCATGGCCCCCACTACGGCACGGGAAATGTCCAGGGTCTTCATTGCAATTTTAAAGCCATCCCCTTCTTTGCCCAGAAGGTTTTGGGCGGGTACCCGCACATCTTCGAATATCACCTGGGTGGTATTCGAACTCCTGATTCCTAATTTGTTTTCCGGCGGACTGATACTGATTCCAGGGCTATCCCTATCCACCATAAAGGCGCACATTCCCTTGTAACCCATTTTCTTGTCCAGAGTGGTAAAAACGGTATATAGATTGGCTACCCCGCCGTTGCTGATAAACTGCTTGGTGCCATTTAGAATATAATAGTCACCATCTTTGACACAACGGGTGGAAATCCCTCCGGCATCAGAACCGGCACCTGGTTCGGTCAGGCAGAATGCGGTTAAGGCTCCTTCCATCATGCGGCCATAAAACCACTTCTTTTGTTCATCGCTGGCAGCCACATAAACCGGATCGGGGCCCAGCAAGGTACTGGCAGCCAGGGTGGTTCCCAGCCCAGCATCACCGCGGCAGATTTCTTCAGATATGATGCACTGCCCCAGGTGGTCTATCCCTGGTCCGCCATATTCAGCCGGTACTCCGCAGGTCATAAGCCCCAATTCTTGCAGTTTTTTGACTGTATCCCAGGGGAAAGTATGATGTTCATCCCATTCCTGACAATAAGGCAATATTTCATTATCGGCAAAATCCCGCGCCATCTTCCGAATCATTTCTTGTTCTTCACTCAAACGAAAATCCATTCTTTCTCCTCCTCCCGATTTATATAAATTTTGATAATATAATCTTCAGTGCCTCATTAGGGTAGCAGTCTTCGCATTCTGCTCCCGTCTGGCTTATACATCTCTGCTCCACAATGAAGCCATGGCCATGCCGCCGCCGACGCATAGCGAGGCCCCGCCCAGGGTCTTACCCTGTTTTTCCAGCTCATAATACATGGATACAATAATTCGCAGTCCGGTGCATCCTACCGGGTGACCCAGAGCAATACCGGAACCATTGATGTTGCACTTATTCATATCCAGCTCAATTCCTGATTCTTCTTTCAGCATCCGGCCCACTCCCAGGAACTGAGCGGCAAAAGCTTCGTTAATCTCCCAGTAATCTACATCCTCAAATTTAATCCCGGCCTGTTTTAAACACTTGGGAATGGCTACCGCCGGCCCCAGGCCCATCACCGGAGGTTCAACTCCTTCACCGCAAATGTTTACCAGCTTCATCAAAGGTTTAAGCCCCAGTTCCTTGGCTTTAGCCCGGGACATTACTATGGCTGCAGCGGCACCGTCATTGATTCCCGAGGCATTGGCCGCGGTTACCACCCCGCCTTTTTTAAAAGCCGGAGGCAATTTGGCCATGGTTTCGAGACTGGCATCAGGTATCATGTGTTCATCAGTTTCATAGAACTTGCTGCCTTTTTTGCTCTTGATTTCCACCGGGACTATCTCCCGTTTGAATGTACCATCCTTTACCGCCCGGGTAGCTCGTTGATGGCTCAGTAAAGCCAGTTGGTCGCATTCTTCCCGGGTAATCCCGTATTTCTCGGCCACATTTTCCGCAGTAAGTCCCATATGCCCGGGTACCTGTTCATCTATAAGACCATCATAAAGCATAACATCCTCCAAGCTGCCCGATCCTAACCGGTAACCCATTCTTCCTTTGGGTACCAGGTAGGGACAGTTGGTCATGCTTTCCGCACCTACTACCAGCGCTATTTCGGTTTTACCCAGCATAATGTTATGGCAAGCTATTTCCAAAGCCCGCATGGCCGAAGTGCAGTTCTGATTCACATTTACCGCACCGCTCCGGGCGGGAAGCCCCAACCTGATGGATACCTGCCTGGCGGGCAAAGAACCGCAGCCATGGGGAAATACTTGCCCTACGCATATTTCATCGATTATATCAGCCGTTATGCCTGCCCGAGCGATGGCTTCCCGGCCCACAGTAAGGGAAAGCTCCCGGGAGGATACACCTTTAAGGCTGCCCATAAACCTGCCTATGGCCGTACGGCAGGCGCTAACCATTACGACTTCGTTTAGTTCCATTTGACAACTCTCCTTTTTTATTCTTATTTATTTGCCTTTAAATTCCGGCTTGCGCTTTTGCAGGAAGGCATTCATTCCTTCCTTCTGGTCTTCAGTGGAAAAAAGAAACGACCATAGCTTTTGCTCAAACACGAGACCGGAAGGCAGGTCTACATTTTCGGCATAATTCAAACACTTCTTGGCTGTCCGCAGGGCTACAGGCGAGCGAGAAGCAAAAGTACGAGCCATTTTCCGTGCTTCTTCCATCAGCTTTTCCCGGGGTAGCACCATGGTCACCAGGCCAATCTTAAAAGCGGTATCGCTATCAATGGGGCTGCCGGTAAACAATAAGTGACGGGCCCAGCCCATGCCAACTATCCGTGTCAACCTCTGGCTGGCTCCGGCTCCGGGCATTATGCCCAGGTTGATCTCCGGCAAACCGAAACGGCTCCCTTCAGCCGCCAGGCGGATGTCACATGCCAAAGCCAGTTCACAGCCCCCTCCCAGGGCCAGGCCAGCAATAGCAGCTATAACCGGCTTGTCACAATTGGCTATTTTGTCAAAAGCCTGGTGAACCAGTGCCACAAAAGACTCGGCCTGCAGGGTGTTAAGCCCTGAAATATAAGCAATGTCTCCGCCGGCAGCAAAAACCTTCTCTCCCCCGGTAACTATCAGAGCCCTCACTTCGTCATCAACCGCAATCTCATCCATTAAGACAGATAGTTCCAGCATCATCTGATCATTGATTCCATTCATGGTTTCCGGGCGGTTCAAGGTTATAATTCCTACCCCCGCTTCTTTCTGAAACAGCAGAGTTTTGAGCTCCATAATGTTTCTCCCCTTTTTTCCGTTTTATTTATAGTCGTAAAAGCCTTTTCCGGTCTTTACTCCCAGATGCCCGGCCCGTACCTTCTGTTTTAGAGCCAAGGAAGGCCGGTACTTGGAATCACCGAATTCCTGCCAGAAATACTCGCAAACCATAAGTAAAACATCAATTCCCACCAGGTCACACAAGGCCAAAGGTCCCATGGGCATATTAGCCCCCAGTTTCATAGCTTTGTCTATTTCCTCCGCCGAAGCTACTCCGTCCTGGAAAGCCATAGCCGCCTCATTAATATAGGGAACCAGGATACGGTTGACTATAAAGCCAGGAAACTCCCGCGCCAGAACCGGTTCTTTCTTTAATTTCTTGCATAGTTCCACTATGGCAGACGATACCGCTTCACTACTCTCAGCTCCGGGAATTACCTCCACCAATTTCATAACCGGAACCGGGTTGAAAAAATGCATGCCAACAACCCGATCCGGCCTGCCGGTAGCAGCAGCTATTTCCGTAATGCTAAGAGCCGAGGTATTGGAAGCCAGGATAGTGTTTTTCGGACAAATCTCATCCAGTCCTTTGAATACCGTTTTCTTAACCTCGATTTTTTCTACTATCGCCTCGATTACCACATCACAATCTTTAAAATCAGCCATACTATTGCCGGTGGCCAGATATCCCTCTCTCTTTTGCATTTCGCTTTCGTCCAATTTGCCTTTTTCCACGGCCTTTTTCCAGGCCTTCTTGATACCCTTCAAAGCCTTTTCAATTATCGCGGTTTCAATATCCACCAGAATTACCGAAAAACCCGCTTCAGCAGCGACCTGAGCTATTCCTGCTCCCATGGTACCTGCTCCCAGGACGCCAATTTTCTTGATTTCCATTACTCTACCCCCTTACTTTCTTGCTTTTGTTTGAACATCTTAGAGCTTTCTTCGCCTCCTCTCCCTGGTTCTTCATTGGCTGATTGTCACAAAACTACTTTTTCTACCGCTTGTTAAATACTATAAGCAAATACCATGCCAAGATCCTTTCATATAGCTTAAGCCTGCAATAATAGGGGGTTTACGAGGTAGCTCAAATTAAAGCAGGAGGGTGAGCATTTGGCATTTCGGCCAAATGCTCACCCTCCTACTGGAGCTCTATAATGCTAGAATATGCCTCGGGGAAGGGTTTTGGCCCTTTGGCCAGAACCTAATGTGCTATTCTACGCTGCGTGAAAACCTGAAAAAATACTGTGATGCGGCTAATCAAAATTTTGAACCAATCATTGTTACCAGAAAAACGGCGGTAATGTAGTGTTAATCTCTGAAGGTGAATATAATAATCTTCTGGAAAATCTCTACATTAGGAGCGACCCGGAATATTATAATAAGCTATTGAAGTCGATTGAAGAATTGAAATCAGGAAAAACGCTTCGCCCGGAGCTTGCCGATGAATAAAGTTTTCACACATACAGCCTGGAAGAATACCGGTACTGGCAGAAAGAAAATCGCAAAATGACAAGCCGTATTAATGAATTAATTAGAGACATTGAACCAATGGAAACACGGGTATCGGGAAACCGGAAGCGTTAAGACATGAATTGTCCGGGTACTGGAGCAGAAGAATCAATAATGAGCATAGATTGATATACTCCATTGAAGGGAACAATATTAATATTATTTCTTGCCGGGGGCATTATTAAGAGGCGATGCACACAATGCGATGGGCCTTTAGAGCTATCCCAGCAGGCGCCCCCCTGCTGGCGATCAGGATGCAACACCCGGCGAAGGCGAGCAGTCGAGAGGGAGCAAGCGGCAGGAGATCGCGAGAGTGTTCACCCTTCGCGTACGCCTATGCTCCCTCCGGTCGCTATTAAAGGCTGATTTCAAACGAGGCCGAAACTAGTACCTAAAGCTGGATGTCGAACGGACAGCTGTTGTTTGGATGAATGCAAAATTGTAGAAGCAGAACGCTATGACGGTTATTTTTATTCCCTGTACAAGCTAAGATATTTAATAATATAATTGATCAAAATAAAGAATTAATAAATGAAATTAACGAATTAAAAGACGAAAAAAACCAACTTCAAAAAGAAATTAAAAAACTTTATGCTGAAATAAAAAACTCTACAGAATAATTTTTTATAATATATATTGCAATCCTTTACCATATATATTATTATTGAAGCAGGCGAAGGCCATAGTTTGATGTTTAGCTGAAGAGCAAATTTTGATATGAAAAGCAAACTGTACGGTTTGCTTTTCATATTTTATGCATATAATTTTATAAATATTGCATAATCTATAATTAGGCGTAGGCCAAATTATTGAAGTTTAGCCAAAGGGCAAAAGGAACAAGCTCATGCAGAGTTTGTTCCTTATTGTTTTTTCTATTTGCTCTGTTTGCCCTTAACCGGGTGACAACGGGCCAGGGAATATGAGGAAGCCCAACTGGTGGCCAAAGGCTTACGCAACAATAAAACCGCAGAAAAGTTGGTGATTGGTGATAACGGAAAGCACGGTGCGTGCCCCTTTGAGGGCGATATTTCAAAAACTGGATATTGACCGCCGCACCCGCCTGGCGGAAAAACTGAATAAATTTTTTCAAATCATCTTATCTTATCCACTCCCGCCATTTCACCCCATCGCTACTGATTTCTGCCCTGCCAGTTACCACATTCTCGCGATAGAACAGCCAGGTAACTCCGTCATCGAAACTGGCCAGTTCTTGACCGGTGTCAGGATCGCTGCGCATATAAAAATACTTATTATTGCAAAATTCTGAGTATTTTGGCTCTTGTATAGTTGCAATAAGGTCTTTCCAGGTAACTCCATCGGCGCTAACTTCAATTTTCTTGGATTTCGGGTTATTGCGTGTCCACAGCCAGGTTGAGCCATCATCGAAACTCACTTGATTTTTGCCAGTTTCCCGATCAATTCGTTTGTAATAATATTTTCCGATAACCACACAATGAACCGGATGGACCGGCACACCATCTATTTCTGTTTTATGCTGCTCATCCGAATAATAAACTTTTCTCATTTCAGAAGAAGAACTATTGCCATCGTTGTTTGAAGCAGGCTCAGCAATTGCTTCGCCATCATTTACCGGAGTTTTTTCAGACGCCGGTGATGGAGATGCCGAGTTCAACTCCTCAGTATTTTCTGGCAGATAAGAATTTTGGCCGACCGTTGCTTTTGAGCTTGCAAACCCGACAGTAACGCCGGCTATAAGCAAAACAGCAACAATGATTACCGGTACAGAATACTTTTTGATTTTCATAATCGCAATTATCCTTTCTTCAATGGCAATTTTGCTGAAATTATTGCACAACGGGATCAAGCGGCTTTTCTTTTCTTCAAGTCCAATAAGCGCCAGTGCATAAGTTGATTTAGCAGTATCCCCAAACGCCCGCACCACGGACTCGTCACAAGCGAGTTCGATATCCCGGTTTGCCAGCATATACATTACCCACACCAGGGGATTAAACCAATGGATGCATACGGCGGATGTAATCA